>Ga0209075_1000054_pt1 | contig 86278 bp, 71 predicted proteins | sample Stecom2011_FD_187523 | JGI IMG/M metagenome (GOLD analysis project Ga0209075, IMG submission 187523) | Agricultural soil microbial communities from Utah to study Nitrogen management - Steer compost 2011 (SPAdes) (version 2) | ecosystem: Environmental > Terrestrial > Soil > Agricultural land... | reverse complement strand
AGTATGTCCCAGGCACATTGCCTCCGGAAGGCTGTGAAATCGCCCCTGAAGAGCCGAAAGAACCCGAGGTAGATCCTTGTGAAGGCTATGAGTATGTTCCAGGCACATTGCCTCCGGAAGGCTGTGAAATTGTCCCTGAAGAGCCGAAAGAACCCGAAGTAGATCCTTGTGAAGGTTATGAGTATGTCCCCGGCACATTGCCTCCGGAAGGCTGTGAAATCGCCCCTGAAATTGTGAATTTAGAGCATCGACACGGAGATTCTAAACTTCAGTATTTCTTTCGAGTCCCTTATCCTTATATAAAGGTGCAAAGTTCTATGCAAAACCCACAAAAACTTCATTTATATGATTTGAAAGGGAATTTACTTTTGAAAAAGCAAGTTTCTTCTGGTGAAGTCGTGTCTTTAGAATCTCTAAAGGCAGGTTTATATTTTGCGGTGATGCAGAGAGAAAGGCTTCGAGTTTTTATTCCATAAACTCAATATTAAACTCCACAATTTAAGAAGGCTCAGGCCTTCTTTTTTTATAGTACAAGGACTAGGCCTTTAAACTTTTATGCATTATGGCTTTGATTTGAATACTAATCTTTTTATTAAAACAAGATTCTGTCTTTTTTTCGATAAAAAAACGAGTGTGTTAAAAAAGAGGGAGTTTAAAGTAATGTTTTTTCTCTGTTTCTAAGATTTCAAATAAGTAAAGTCCTGGTTTTAATAAGCTTAGATCGATAGTGGACTGAGTCGTGTGAATCTTTTTTATGGTTTTTCCGTGAAGGTCCATCACTTTGATTGTGGTGGCTTGGTGATTCGTATTTTCAAGGTGTAAAAACTGGTCTTTAATAGTGGCTTTAAGTGCAGAGTTTTTAGGGGTATTTACTAAAACATTGGTGGATTCACAGCTAGATTCCATAAGAGATTCATTATTAAAAGCAATCCAATCTATATTGGGCAAGCCATCGTTGGTGAGGGCTTCAAATGTTATGGTGTGGACTCCTTTTTCAAAAAACATCGTAAGGGATATGGTTTTCCACAATTCCCATGTGGTGGTGGGGGCAAAGTCAATATCTACACTATGATTTTGTTTGGTGCTGAGTCTTGCATTTCTAGAGCTTTCTCCTCCATTGGCATAGCGAATGTAAATCGTATAGTCTTGAGAGTTTTTGGACTCTAGCTTGTACTGTAATTGGGTGTGGATTTCATTATCGGGGTTCACATAGCCTTCTCCCGAGAAGCCTTGGTTTTTATTTTCAAAAACACCATCGACATAGCAAAAGTTTTCTCCTTCTAAAATAGACTTGCACTTTTGATCCTCACAAGAATCCAAAGGAGAGGCTGTTTCTGTGGGTTCTGGGTGGGTAGAAGAGTCTGTTGGGCTTTCTATTTGAATGTTTTCTATAGCTTTTAAGTAACTGGCTTCGGCGGCGAGTAAAAGAGAGCCATAATCACCAGCCCATTGATAGCCATATCGTCTATCTTCTGAGAGTTTGGTGATATCTGTGGTTTTGCTCGAAACTCCTTCTCGATCACAAAAAAAGTATTGGTCTTTATCCACTTCGTAAAATCGATACCACATAGATGCTCCCGACGATGAGACAAAATTTCCACTAGAGTATTTTAAGTCTGGCACTCTGTTTTTTTTGTACCACTGGATGGCTCCTTTGACGGCTTTTTGCACGGCTGCATTTTGATCTTTCCAGTTCATTAAAAACCATACAATTCCAGCAGATTCCAATCCTGATTTAGAGGGTAGTTCATAAGATCTAGCCTCTACTGGGGCATAAGAGTTTGTGTCGTGTTGAGCACACCAAACTGTAAGCTCTCCTTGATTTACAATTTGAGATTTTAATATAAAGTCCACGGCTTTATTCAAGCTGTTTTGTATGCTGGCGATGTGGTTGCTTTGCACAATATCCGAGTCAAAAGGAGGATTCGCTTCTAAAATATCTTGTAAAAGGAGCATGGCTCGAATCATAGCGTCGTCGTTGAAGGTGATTTGGTCCGAATAGTTGCCTCGTTTGGGGTGCATTTGCGGAAATCCACCTTTGGAGCGTTGTGAATCGAGTAAAAAAGCAAGGGCTTTTTGAAAAGTTTCTTTGAATTTGGCCTTATAAGTAGCATTTTTAGTGGTTTTGTATTGCTCAGCAAGCAAACGCATTTCTTGAATGGTGGCATCGTTGTCGATGGTGCCAAGGGCTTTGCCATTTTTAATGATATCAGACTTCGCATCGCTTCCATTCCAAGGATTTGTGTATTTAGAGGCAAAGGCCTTGTAAAAACCACCGTGATCGATTTGCCATGTGCTCAAATTATAAGTGAAAAGGTCTTTGTCCATGGAGCCCATAGCTTTAGTGAGTTCAGAATAGCCTCTGTATTTATTGAGTCTAGAAACAGCTTCTGAAGGAGGTGTATAGGCTATCAAGTAGGTGTGGATGATCAAGACCAGAATCCAAGATTTTTTAAAAGACATAAGCACTCCTTTAGAAATTTACAGCTCACCTCTTATAAATAAAAGTAAGCCTTTGACCCATTTTTATAAAAATAAGGTATTTATTTTATAAAAGAGAGTGGGAATAAAAAAAGCGTTGTCAACGGACAACGCTTCATATGAAAAAAGTAAAAACTAGAGGTGCTTTTCGACCAAGTTTTGTAGAGTTTCTTTGGGGACAGCCCCTACAGCATTATCTAGTTCAACCCCATTTTTGAAAAGCTTAAAAGTAGGTATGCTAGTGATCCCATAACGAGAGCAAATCTCTTTGCAGTCATCAGCATTTAGTTTGGCGATGATGGCTCGATCTTTAAAATCATCAGCGAGTTGATCTAAAATAGGCCCCATCATTTGGCAAGGTCTGCACCAAGAAGCCCAAAAATCAACTAAAACAACCTGGCCAGATTGAATAACTTTGTCAAAACTTTCAGAAGTCAAGTGAATCGCTGGCATTTTTATACCTCCATGAATAATTTTGATTAAAAATAATTAATTTAAAGGGGTTTGTATATGCTTATTATGGAACAAAGTGTTTAAATGTTTGATTTATCACATAAAAAAATCAAAATTAGAGTTAATTTGAGAAAATCATTGGCGTTTTTTCTTTTCTTTTTTTGGAGTGGCTTTATTTTTGCAGCCAAAAGCCCCGAAGCAACTTCTAGAGAAATTGCTGTTTCTCGATATTCTGTGAATGTTCCTGGACTTTTGGATAGAAGTTATGATTTGCCAGGGCAAAAATCTGAATGGTTGCTTGGAACCTCGATCTTAGGTAGTCCCGAGTTTTCTTTTGAGCTTTTTGCTTTGGCTTCGCTCACCATGCGTTACCCCACCAAATTAGCGGGCTTGTATGCTCCCAAACCTGTTTTAGACATACATACTTTGTCTCTCAATGGAGAAAATGCGGTTTTATATGTGCCTAGGCGATCCCTACCTATAGACACTCCCATTACAGATATTGCGTGGGAGCGGTTTGCGTTTGAGGGCAATTCGCTAAAGTTACAGTTTTCACGACTGCTCACCGATTCCATTCAATTAGACTTAGGGATTGCTAGTTTTTCAAATCGATTCACTAAGGAGTTTTTGTATCAAGATGTGACCCATCAACCCTTTTTTAGTATGGGCAGGGATTCTTCTAGCATTCCTTTCTCTGGAAAAAACATGGCTATGAATAGCATTCATTTGCAGCCATCGCTTCGATATTTTTTACCAAATGCAGAGCTTGCTTTTCACACTCAATTTTTGTTTTTAGACAATAGCGATGCCACTTTGCATATTGTCAAGGCAGATTCTATAGATAAAACTTCTCTTGTTTATTTAGAAGATCCTTATTTGGTATCTATTCGAGCTCAAAGCTATGCTTTGGAGTCCAAATGGAAAGCAAGTTCCAAACTAAAGCTTCAAAATATTTTGGGTTTTGGATTTCATCAGGTCCATTACGATAGCCTTCCACCTTTAGAAAAACCTCTTTCTATTTTTGAGGCTTCTGATTCTTTGATTCTCGAGCAAAATTTAGATTACCAAACGATTGTGAATCATTCTATGCTTTCTTATCAAACGCTTTTGAACCCAGCTTTGGTGTATAATTTTGAGTTTTACAATCTAAGTGACCTGAAAAAAACTCATTATCAAGACAGAGCTTTGGGGTATTTGCAAGTCCAAGACACTTTGGGCTTTGCCTCGTTTAACGCTCAGTTGGGGCTTCAACGGAACAGTAGTTATCTAAATACAGTGGATTTTGCCAAAACTTATTCGTGGCAGCTTTATTTAGATTTGCCCTTCCATTTACAAGCTTCTCTTTCTCGAAAGCATAGCACACAGTTTCCAGATATCAACCAGTTAAATATCATCAATCGGGCTCGCTACGAATTTCCAAATAAAAATTTAATTGGAGAAAAGCGAACTCGAGACATGCTTTCACTGGAGTGGGACCGTGAAGTTTTATTTTATGGTTTGAATTTTTATCGTGAAAATTTAGAAAACGCTATTCGTCCTCGATGGATTACCAATGGTGGCTTAGACTCTGTGGCTAGAGCTTTTCAATGGGTCAATTTGGCTAACAATATCATCCAGTGGTCTTGGTCTTTTTCGACTGGATTTCATGTGAAAAATTGGAAGTTTTATATAGAAAGGGGAGAGCTTTTGTCTCGAAACATTCGATTGATGGATGCCCAAGATTTGTATTACAAGGCGTCTGTTTTTTGGTCCAATCGATTTGTGAGTGAACGACTTGGAGTGAGTGTGAGGTTTGATTTACAGTGGTTTGACCGTCGTTTAGATGCAGGGATCAACGAAGATTATCTTCCAGAGATAGTGGTTTTAGATCCTTATTTAGCCTTGAATTTCGAGGCCAAAATGCAAATACTGAGTTTTGAGTTGTATTCTCGTATCGACAATCTCAACCACAGTCGTTATGCCCCAGCTGTAGGCTACGCCCCCGAAGGTATTCGATTTTCTTATGGGATCATTTGGACTTTTTTAAATTGATTTTTGCTTTGAATTGAATGCACTAATCCTCTTTTCTTTGGTGAGTTCAACGGGCTAAGGCCATTTTTGATAAATAAAAACTTGGAGTTTCGACATTTAATTTTTTCTATTGGGTTTGAGCCTTCACTATCGTTAAAAAATGTGCGAAATAAAAGGATAGAATCGATTCGTTTCTAGCCCTAGGCTAAAATGTGGGATGTTCCCCTATAAAAAAGTATGAAAATTAAGGATTGAGTTTTATTTTATAGAGTTTTGGCCAATTTTTACCTGTGATCCATAAATAAGGGGCTTCATAGGCGATGCCGTTTAAAACTTCGGCTTGGGGGTGTTTTTTTCGAAGTGCGGAGGCCAAATCGTGGAAATCTAGATAATATAGAACTTGTCCAGATTTTAAATCAATGGCTGCAATGGAGTCCGACATCCAAATGTTGGCGTAGAGTGTGTTGCCGACGACTTCTAATTCGTTGAGTTTTTGGATTTTTTGACCTTGATCTTTTACTTCTATCACTCCTAGTACCGCTAAATTTTCGGGAGAGAGTTGGTAGAGTTCGTGAGTCCCGTTGCTCATCAGTAAAAGTCCATTCCAAACGCTAAGGCCCCAGCCCTCGGAGGGGATTTTGAATTCTTTACGGAATCGAAAGGGTTTAGCGTCTAATACAAAAGCTTTTTTGCTTTTCCAGGTGAGCCAAAATACACGGTTGCCAAGCAATACAGAGCCTTCTCCAAAATGCCGTTCATCGATTTTAATAGAATCTAGTATTTCGCCGTGATAAAATTTTCTATAAAGGGCAGATTTTCCGTGGAGACCAGTGGATTCAATCCATTCTTTCCCGTCTAAATTGAGGCCTTGCACAAAATGCTCCGGATGGTGTGGCAAGGAGTCGACGACCACAAAAGATTGAAGGGATGCTGCCAAAAAAAGAAGAGTAGAAATAGCCATACTTGAATTATAGAATAATTGCTATAATATAAGTATGGGAATCATTAAAAAACCGATAGCGGTAAAGCTAGTCATTGGAGCATTGTTTGGAGAACAGGCTTATTTTGATCAAGTGAAAATCATTTTAGAAGAACGATTTGGGCCTATTGAAACTCTACTCCCTCCTTTTCCGTTTTTGTTCACCAACTATTACAAAGAAGAGATTGGAGAGTCTCCGTATCGAGGTTTTTTTTCTTTTGAAAAGCTCCTATCCAGAGAAGAAATCGTAGATATCAAGCTGTGGACCAACGCTTTAGAACTACAAATAGCGGCTGAAAACGCTTTGTCCACCAAGCGTCCTATCAATTTAGACCCGGGCTATATGACTTTGGGACAGTTTTTTTTAGCAAGCACCAAAGACCAACGACAACGAGTTTATATTCGTGATGGAATTTTTATCGAGCCCACCCTTTATTTTCAAAATGGACACTTTCATCCATTTGATTGGACTTATCGCGACTACCAAAGCCCCGAATACATACAGTATCTAGAAACAGTGCGTCAAAAACTCGCCTACCAGCACACCACAGGTAGAGCTTATCGCCACAGAAAGAGCCAGTAAAATGATTCGACTTTTAACTCAGGCTCCGGTCCTTAGTATCCTTATGTTGATATGTTCCAACATTTTCATGACTTTTGCGTGGTATGGCCATTTAAAAAATTTAAACCACAAGGCATGGTATGTGGCCGCTTTATTGAGCTGGAGCATTGCATTTTTTGAGTACATGATTATGGTCCCTGCCAATCGTTTGGGCTATCAGTTTTATAGTTTGGCCCAGCTTAAAATCCTTCAAGAGGTGATCACACTTTCTGTTTTCATCCCTTTTATGGTCTTTTACATGAAACAAGATTTTAAATGGGATTACCTTTGGGCAGCCCTTTGTCTTTTGGGGGCGGTCTATTTTATGTTCAGATCTTAGCCGTTAAAGCTTTTATTTTGGTGGGTAGTCAGAAGCGCCTATACTACTCTATGCCTCTGTTTCTTGATTTTCTAAAAAATCTAGCTAAAAGTTATTTTTGAATGTATGTTTGGTGGAGCAGATTTTTGTGTTAAAACTCATACTTTAGTCTAAAAAGAAGAATAAAAACAAAGAATTTGAACTTGAAACCAAAAAATATGATTTTTTTCAAGTTTTCTTTCGAAAAATTTTAAGATTATTCTATTTTAGCTATGGATTTTTCTGAGGACATTGTCTATGACAACAAAAAACCAAGAAGCTAATATATTTACTTCTTCTCTTGATTTTTTAGTCAATTGGGGTAGAAAAAACTCCCTTTGGCCTTTTCCCTATGGCACCGCTTGTTGTGCCATCGAATTTATGAGCAGTGAAACAGCACGGTATGACTTGTCTCGAATTGGGTCTGAATATGTCCGTTTCACCCCCCGACAATCCGATGTTTTACTTGTCGCAGGGACTATCACTTACAAACAAGCCCCTATATTGAAACGAATTTACGAACAAATGGCAGAACCTCGTTGGGTTATTGCTATGGGTGCTTGTGCCTCTTCGGGTGGATTCTACGATTGTTATTGTACTGTTCCAGGCATCGATCATATTATACCTGTAGATATTTTTATTGGGGGTTGTCCTCCTCGTCCAGAGTCTTTTTTTGATGCTATGTTTGAATTGCAAAACAAGGTCGCCGACGAATCCTACATGAAACAAAGGGCCGAGCGACTTCGAGAGCAAGTAGAAGCTCTACAAGAAAAATCCAAGGCCTGCGTTGCTAGTGCTCAAGATTATGCCAAAAACACATCCGAAAACTTGTCCAATACAGTACGGTCCAAAGTCTCCAAAGCTTTAAATACTATTTCTTTAAAAAAGGGGTCTTAAAGTGAGTTTTTTTGAAGAAGTTTTTCTGTTATTGCAAGATAAGTTTGGGGCCGCTCCAGATCCTTCAGCTTTAGATCACTCCGTGCTCATCGAGGCTTCTAAGCTCCACTCTTGTGTCTCTTTCCTTAAAAAAGAAGCCCCAGTCAAAATGGAAGTTTTGTTAGATATTGTAGGGGTGGATTATTTGGGCTACCTTCATCACGAAGGGCCTCGATTTGCGGTGATTTATGTGTTCAAAAGCCTATCTTCTCCTCAAAGTAGAATACGCCTCAAGGTATGCTTGTCCGAAGATTCACCCCAAGTCCCCACTATTTCTGATTTGTACCCCATAGCCAATTGGCAAGAACGAGAAGTTTACGATCAATACGGGATTCATTTTGAAGGGCACCCCGATCTTCGTCGATTGCTCAACCATGTCGAGTTCAAGGGCCACCCACTCAGAAAGGACTACCCTGTTCACCAACGCCAGTGGCTTTCGACCAATGATTTTTTGTTAGATGTTTTAGAGGCCCGTTTAGAAGAAAAGGGTTACAAAATTTTGGAGCGTTCCAAAGAAGTGCTCCCCAATGACGATGAGTATTTAACAGGGAGTATTCAAAAATGAAAGTCCTAGCTCCTAATGGTGAAAAATTAAACCTAATGCCACTCAATGTGGGCCCATCGCATGGTGCCACTCATGGGTGTTTACGCTATTTTTGTGCCCTAGATGGAGAGTCTATTGTGGCTACTGCCACCGAAATAGGGTATTTGCACCGTGGTTTTGAAAAAATGGCCGAACAAGGGACTTGGCAGCAAGTGATCCCTTACACCGATAGGCTCAATTATTGTTCTGCTATGATGAATAATATTGCTTATTGTAGGGCGGTAGAGTCTGCTTACGAGATCGAGATCACAGAGAGAAATAAAGTGATTCGAGTGATTGTCAATGAACTTTCTCGCATGGCAGACCATAGTATTTGCGTGGCCGCCGCCGCACAAGATTTAGGCTCTACCACTGGATTCTTTTATCTTTTTGATAGCCGTGAAATGATGATGGTGATATGGGAAAAGCTCACCGGAGCTCGTCTCACCAACAGTTATGCTCGTATTGGGGGGCTTTATCGAGACACTTACCATGGTTTCGAAGACGATGTGCTCGAGGTGTGCAAACAGGCCGAAAAAAATCTAAAAGATATCCATGCCGTTTTTGATCGCAATCGAATATTTTTAGACAGGACCGTGGGAGTTGGAAAAATCAGTAAAGAAAGAGCCATTGACTGGGGTTGGACTGGTCCTTGTTTAAGAGCGACTGGAGTGGCAAGTGACCTTCGAAAAGACGAAGCTTATTACGACTACGAGACATATGATTGGAGTGTAGTCACAGGAAGCACAGGTGATGTTTACGATAGGCTTATGGTGCGTCTTGTAGAAATGGAAGAGTCTATTAAAATTGTGAGGCAAGCCCTAAAACGCCTAAAACCAGGTCCCATAGATATTGTGGACCCCAGAATCCGAGTCCCTGCCCATGATTTAACTTATCAAGACATGGAGTCTTTAATAGGCCGATTCAAAAGCGTTTACGAGGGTGTTCGTGTCCCCAAGGGAGAGTTTTACAGTGGTTCAGAGGTGGCAAACGGTGAATTGGGCTTCACTTTAATTTCCGATGGCACTGGAAAACCTTGGCGTATCAAAGTGAGACCGCCTTGTCTCACACAGTTTGCTGCTTTTCAAGAATTGGTCGAAGGATCTATGCTTGCCGATTCGGTGGCCACACTTTCTAGTTTGAACATTATTGCTGGAGAACTTGATCGATGAATAAAATTCAAGGTGCTGTACACTATGTTGCCAACAATCGATTGCAATTCGAAAAAGGCCCCTCTCCTTTTGATCCTCAAAAATCAGCGGCAGATCAAGTGGGACATAAATATAAAAAGCAAGAACAGCCTAGCTTAGAAGAAATTTTACCTAAATTAGAAACTCCAGCCATAAAGCAGCGATTAGATGATTTGCTGTCTAGATATCCAGAGCCGCAAGGGGCTTTGTTGGAAGTTTTGTGGTTGATCCAAGAGGCTTTGGGTTGGGTTCCAAGAGAAGCTATTCGCTATGCAGCGGGTATTTGTGAGTGTTCTCCGGTGCATGCCTTTAGTGTCGCTACTTTTTATACCATGTATAAACATGCCCCCACAGGTCGTTTTTTACTTCAATTTTGTAGGAATATTTGCTGTGAACAAAAAGGAGCTTCTAACATAATTGCCTATACCGAAAAGTCACTGGGTATTCAAACAGGCGAGACCACTCCCGATGGCCTTTTTACTATAGTGCAAGTGGAGTGTCTAGGGGCTTGTGCAAATGCACCTGTGATGCTTGTCAACGATGATTATGCCACCGATGTTCAAGATTCCAAGCTAAGCATGCTTCCAGGCACTAGCTTAAACGAAGAACGAGTCGATAAAATCTTAAATTGGTGCCGCGAAAGGGCCAAAAACTTAAAAGAAGAGCCCACTCGAGACGCTCTTGGTGGGCCTATTCTTGGGCACAAAGGCCATCCTGGGGCTCCAGGAGCTACTGCCAAGGTCCAATCCAAAAATTATGCACCACCTTCTCCTGTTTTAGGGGTTCAAGCTGCTCTTATAGATGGTGGAGTGCAAGTTTCTTGGAAATGTGCTCCAGATTTCACCCATTTGCTTTTAGAAAAAAAAGAAGGCTCCACATGGAAACAAGTGGCGGAACCTCCTGTGAGAACTACAGAGATTATAGACCCCAGTGGCGAAAAGGGCTCTGTTTACCGAATGATTGCGACCAGTGGTGAACGAGTGGCCAAACCCTCTTTAGAAGTGGAGGCAAAATAATGAGCACAGAAACAGTAAAAGTGTGTACCGCTAATTTTGGTAAAGGGGCCAGTGACATCTCTGTGTACAAACAATTAGGAGGTTACTCTTGTGTTTCCTCTAAATTATTTGATCTTTCTCAGTTTGAAATTATTGATATAGTCCAACGGTCAGGTTTGCGTGGTCGTGGTGGAGCAGGCTTTCCTACTGGACTCAAGTGGAGCTTTGTGCCCAGAAACACCGATAAACCAGTTTATATTGTGGTCAATGCAGACGAAGGGGAGCCCGGTACTTTTAAAGATCATTTTTTAATGAAAGAAGACCCACACCGACTCATTGAAGGCTTGACTATTGCAGCTTGGGCCTTGGGTTCTAGAACTGCTTATATCTATGTGCGAGGCGAGTTTTTATCTTGCATCGAAACTCTGAATAAGGCTATTAGTGAAGCTTACCAAGCAGGCATGCTAGGAGAAAATATTGGTGGAACGGGTTTTAGCTTTGATATTTTTGTGCATCGTGGAGCAGGGGCTTATATATGCGGAGAAGAAACTGCTTTGATCAATTCGCTAGAAGGTAAAAAAGGCCAGCCTCGATTAAAGCCTCCATTTCCAGCCGTGAGTGGTGCATGGAATTCACCCACTTGCGTGAACAATGTCGAAACGCTCATGGCTATCCCTTGGATATTAGAAAATGGACCCGAAGCTTACGCTGCTTTGGGAACTTTACAAGCAGGGGGTACCAAAGTTTTTTGTATCTCTGGCGATGTCAAAAAGCCAGGGGTTTACGAGGCCCCGCTTGGTGTGCCTTTGATGGAGCTTTTGAATTCTCCTCAATATGCTGGAGGCATCGAAGGGAAACTCAAGGGAGTGATACCCGGTGGCTCTTCTTGCCCTATTTTAACCGCAGAAGAATGCGAAAAAGCCACCATGGATTACGAGAGCATGGCTTCTTTGAAGACAATGTTTGGCTCGGGTGCCGTGATGGTGATCAATGAAACTCGAGATATGGTGCCCCTTTTAAAAAGCCTTGGGAATTTTTATGCTCACGAATCTTGTGGGCAATGCACGCCTTGTCGAGATGGAGCAGGCTATGTACAAAGGATTCTTCAATCTATACACAAAGGCGAGGGTCACGAAGGAGACTTGGAGTTGATTTTAAGTTTATCCGAACAATTCGATGGAACCACTATTTGTCCTTTAGCCCCATCATTAGGTATGGCTTCTACCGCTTTTATCCAAAAGTATCGATCCGAATTTGAAAGCTATATCCAAAAGAACAAAGATAAAAAGGCTTCAAGAATTTCATCCACTTTTAGACCTGGAGCATTTTGGTAAAACTATGAGTAATTATTACGATATGCCCAAATTACCTACGGCAGAAAGTCCCAAAGTGGCGATTTTTGTCGATGGCCAAGAAACCTTTGTCCCCGGAGACACTAATCTATTAGAAGCTTTAAAAGCGGTAGGGATAGAAACTCCAAGCATTTGCTACCATCCATTTTTGCCGGTTTCTGGGAATTGCCGTCAATGTTTGGTCGAACAAGAAGGACCTCGCGGACGAAGTCTTATTATTTCATGTTTCACTCCTGTTAGTCCAGGGATGAAAGTTTTCACACCCAAAACTAGTTTACGAGTGAAAAACGCCCGTAAAGCCACCAATGAATTTATGCTGGTCAATCACCCCTTAGATTGCCCTATTTGTGATAAAGCTGGAGAATGTTCCTTACAAGCCAACTACATGGAAAGTGGTCACGATTCTCGTCTCAGAGAAAATATAGGAAAACACTATCACGGCAGTCCAGACCATGCTTTTATAGATAGTAAAGGGCAAACTCGCGGTGGCAAACAAGTAGTTCTAGGCCCTAGAGTCACTTTAGACGAAGAACGCTGCGTGCAGTGTGACCGTTGTGTGCGTTTTATGCGTTTTGTAGCCGGAGACGAACAATTGCAGCTCGCCTCTCGTGGTGATAGCACTTATATCACTACCTTTCCAGGTCAAGAACTGGATCACGAATACGATTTATGTGTGACCGATGTTTGCCCTGTAGGAGCCCTCACCGCCAACAATTTTAGATTCCAGCAACGAGTGTGGATGCTGTCTCGTACTCCTAGTGTTTCTATGGATGATTCTTTGGGAGCCAATCTATGGATAGACCACAATCACGGGAAAATTTGGCGTTTAATGCCTCGTTGCAATCCCGAAGTGAATAGGAGTTGGATTTCTAATACAAGTCGATTGGCTTATTTGAATTTCGATAAGGATCGCCTCGAAGCCGCTCCTATAGAGACTTTGCAAAGCACCGTTTTTGCAGCCAAAAAAGTGGCCATTGTCGCTGGTGGAGCTTGTACTCTCGAAGATTTGGCGGCCATAAAAGCCCTTCAAGAATCTTTAGGGGCAAAAGCAGAGCTTTTTGGGGGGACTAGCATCCCTGTTGTGGAGCCCGATGGCATTTCCAAAAGTGGAGATCCTTTGGCGAATCGTGCTGGTTTTAAAGCCATGCAAGTGCCCGATGCTAATCTTCAAGAGCTTCTACAAAAAATCTCTGACTTTGATACATTGATTACGATCCATAGTGATTTAATCGGAGAAGACCCTACTTTCGAAAAGTTAAAACAGATCCCTAATCGTATTGTTTTGAGTGCATTCAAAGATTGTACTGCAAATGCTGCCACTTTGGCATTTGGTGTCAAACATTGGACAGAAGTTTCGGGCAGTATGATCAATAGCCTTCAAATTTTACAAAAGTTAAATGCGGCCCCCACAGCTCCAAATGGTGACTTGAAGCCTGCATATCAAGTGCTTTTTGCTCTTGCTGGAATAGAAATCACAGAAGTTTCTGCCGCATGGAAGCAAGTGCAAGATCGTATTCCTACACTCAAAGCATACCAAAGGGATTCCATTTTGAGCACAGGCCTTAAATTAGAGGGTGTAGTATGATAGAGATAATTCAATCCAAGCACTGGATAGAGTGGTTGATTAATATTGCGAAGTTCGCTTTTGCTTTTGTCCCGGTCCTTTTTATTTTACTGCTCATACCATTAGAGAGAAGAGGTGCTGGTTTTATTCAAGACAGGCAAGGGCCTAATCGTTCTTACTTTAGACTCCCTTATTTTGGAAAAATCCGTCTTTTTGGATGGGTACACAATGCTAGCGACGGTCTAAAACTTTTTTTCAAAGAAAATTACGCCCCTCATGGTGTGAATAAATTGTTGTTTTTGCTAGCCCCTGCTATTCCTTTTGCGGTGGTATTAATTGCTCCGGCGGTGATCCCTTGGTTTGCCCCCATGGTGTTTACTTTTGGAGAAGAGGTGATTAGAATCTCTGGTCAAAATGTGAATACCGATGTAGGGCTTTTGTTGTTGTTTGCAATCTCTGCACTCTCTGCGTATGGTGCTGTGCTTGCAGGATGGGCTTCTAAATCCAAATACTCTTTACTGGGTGGACTTCGCACTACAGCTATGATTATTAGCTACGAGGTTTGCTTGGGTATTTCTATTATGGGTATATTGCTTTTGGCAGGCTCCTTTCGTTTAGATCAAATTATCGCTTGGCAAGACGCTCATGTGTGGGGTGTGGTGGCACAGCCAGTGGCTTTTTTCTGCTTTCTTATCGCTATGATTGCCGAGACTGGTCGTGCTCCTTTTGATGTTGCAGAAGGTGAACCCGAGCTTGTGGCTGGTTTTCACACCGAATACGGTGCCATGCAGTTTGGTCTTTTTTATATGGGTGAATACAGTCATATAGGGATCAACAGTATCTTAGTGTCTATTTTATTTTTTGGTGGTTATTCCATACCTTTTGTAAGCACTTCAACCATTCAGTCGAATGTGGGTATTTCACTAGGAGTGCTTGCTTTTGTATTTGTATTTGCCATTTTAGCCTTTTTACACCTTTTATATCGCTATTCTCGCTACCTCAAAAAGAGTTCATATGCCAACAAAAGTGCTATACTTAGAGAGTATTCTTTGTATAAAATAGTTGGCTGGGCTGCAGCTGCACTTTTACTGGCTGCCGGGGTGATTTCGATAATGTATTTTAAGCCTGCATACACTCTTATCGATGGACAAGCCGTTTATGGTATTGGTGTGGCTCTTGGTACCGCATTTATTCAAATTTTAGTGCTTCTGGCCAAAGCGGTGTTCTTTTGCTGGGTTTGGATTTGGATTCGCTGGACTCTCCCGAGATTTCGCTATGACCATGTGATGAATTTAGGCTGGAAAGTGATTTTAAATGTGGCGATAGTGAATTTAGTGATTACCGCTTTTATCGTCAAACTGATAGGAGACTAGTCTATGGTACGACAAGTCAAACAAAAACCCATGAACTGGATCGAAAAACTCTATATTTTCGAAGCTTTTCGTGGTCTTTATGTCACCTTAAAACATGCTCTCCGAGGTGTGTTTCGCTACGAAACTCTACCCACGGTGCCCTATCCCGAACAAAAACCAGAGATAAATCATGCTTATAGAGCCAAGCACCGTCTTATGCTCCGACCAGATGGTTCTCCTCGCTGTGTGGCTTGTCAAATGTGTGCCACAGCCTGCCCTGCTAAGTGCATCTATATAGAGGCCTCCACTAGTGCCGATGGCCGTATCGAAAAAAGCATCCAGCGTTTTGATATCGATCATTTAGTCTGTGTGTTTTGTGGTTTATGTGTAGAAGCTTGCCCCGTAGATGCTATTCGCATGGATACCCGCGAGACAAGCTATGTGCATAGAGACAGGCAAAGTTTTATCACTTCGATGGAAGAGCTTATGGATTGGGATCCCAAAGATTATCCCGAAGACGACTTTCAAAGCCAAGTGGCTCCAGGTGGTAAAAGAAACAAAGAAGCTTTAGATTCTTGGGGATTAAAGGTAAACTAATGTTAGCATTGATTTATTTTATAATTTTAGGAGGCATCGCTGTGGGGAGTGCTCTCTGTGTGTTGCTTTCTAGGCATCCTTTGTATGGAGCCATTTCTTTGGTGGTGACCATGGTCTCTTTGGCCGGAATTTATGGCCTTTTGGGGAGTCCGTTTATTGGTGTGGTCCAAATTATGGTTTATGCGGGGGCTATCATCATGCTTTTAACCTTTGTGATCATGGTCCTAAACGGTGCTAGAGACTCTAGAACGCCCATGTTTGATAGGGTTTCCCTTTTTGTGTTTCCAGCCATTCTCATTTTGGCCGCCCTTTTGGCTTTTGCTCTATTATCTAGTGGTATTTCTTTTGACCCTAGTGCAGCTAAGGTTTCTGTAGAGCTCACTTCAAAAAACCTCTTCAATGTGAATAGTGATGGTCCTGGTTATTACTTGCTTTTTGAAGGGATTGGGCTTTTGTTGTTATCGGCTATGGTGGCCGCGGTCCTCATGGCCAAAAAAAATCTAAGCTCCAAAAATCTTGAAAATAATGAGGAGGAAATCTAATGGAACTCCATGCTTCTTACATTCAAATCCTTGCCCTCGCTCTTTTCGCCATAGGGATTGCTGTCGCTTTGACCAGACGCAATGTGTTTTTTGTGTTGATGGGGGTTGAGCTTTCTTTAAATGCGGTGAATCTTAGTTTTATTGGCTTTGCCAAAACTTTAGCTTTTGAAGCTAGCATCGCAGGGCAAATTGTACCCTTATTTACTATTGCTATCGCTGCTGCAGAGGCCTGCGTGGGCCTCGCTATGATTATTTTGATTTTTAGAAGTCAAGATAGTATGGACATTGATAATTACTCTAACATGAAGGGATAAGTATATGATACCTCTTTGGCTAATACCTTTATTTCCTTTACTTGGTGCTATAATACTTGGCATTATTAGTCTTGCATCTTCTGATTCCCAAAAAGGAGCACCAGAATTTTTGCTTGGTTTTATAGGACTACTCTTTCCCTTGCTCTCTTTTATGGCAGTGCTCAGCCTTTCTTTTGGGGGGGCAAACACTCCTATTCAAGAAACACTAGGCACTTGGATTGATATTTCTTTTTTACAAATTCAGTTTGGATTCTTGTTTGACTCATTGTCCAAAATGATGCTTTTATTTGTCACTGGAATAGGCTCATTGATTACTTGGTATTCTATAGGCTACATGAAACACGATCGCGGTTTTGCTCGTTTTTTTGCTTATATGAATTTCTTTTTATTTAGCATGATTATTTTGGTGCTAGCCGATTCTTTACCCCTCACATTTTTAGGCTGGGAAGGTGTGGGCCTTTGCTCTTATTTGCTGATTGGATTTTGGCACAAAGATTCACAAAATGCCATTGCTGGGAACAAAGCCTTCATCGTGAATCGGGTAGGAGATATAGGTTTTTTAATAGCCATGCTTGTGTTGTTGAGTGTAGGTGGTTCTGCGTTCCTTTCTTACGAAGGCTTGAATGCGGGTTTAGCTGGTTTAAGTCAAGCAGAACTTGTCAAGATTATACCAGCACTCGCTCTGGCTGCGTTTTTCTTTTTCTTTGGCTGCACAGGTAAAAGTGCTCAAATCCCACTCTTGACCTGGCTTCCCGATGCCATGGCCGGTCCTACACCAGTTTCTGCACTCATCCATGCAGCCACTATGGTGACTTCGGGTGTGTATCTTTTGGCCAGATTGTCCAATTTATTTGTCCTAGTCCCTAGTGTATTGTCTATTGTTTTGTGGATAGGTCTTTTAACCGCTTTTTGGGCTGCAGTCGCAGGTTTATTTCAAAATGATATTAAAAAGGTGCTTGCTTATTCTACCATTTCTCAGCTTGGATTTATGTTTATGGCAGCAGGTGTTGCAGCTTTCGATGTTGCCATATTCCATGTTTTCACACATGCGTTTTTTAAAGCCGCATTGTTCTTGGGTGCTGGTGCTGTGATACACTCCCTTTCCGGAGAGCAAGATATGCGAAAGATGGGTGGCTTGATACAAAAAATGCCTATCACCGCCATTGTCATGCTTTTTGGTTTTTTTGCCATTATAGGTTTTCCTGGTTTTGCAGGCTTTTGGTCCAAAGATTTAATCTTAGAAAAACTATTTGAGTTTGGAGCTATGGGACCTTACCTCTATGCATTTGCTCTTTTAACTGCAGTGCTCACCGCCGTTTATATGGGTCGTTTGATCATCATGACCTTTTTTGGCTCTTATAGAGGCTCTTTAGAAAAATCCGAATCGATACATGACCCTAGTTTTAGCATGCTTGTCCCAATGCTTATTTTAACCATAGGTTCTGCTTTTGCGGGGTATTTATGGGCCACTTTAATTCCTGGAGCCAATTGGTTTGAACAAACACTTGCTCCGGTACTGTCTAGTGCACAAAATCACATTCATGTCCAAAGTGTGATCCACTTGTCACCGCTTGTTTTTGCTCTAGTTGGTACAGTGGCTGCTTTCTTTGGACTCTTTTTAGCTTGGTTTATTTTCAATAGACCTGTTCCTCTTTCAAAAGACTCTTCTGATCCCAAGGGCTTTGGAGCTTCTTGGACATTTTTATGGGACACCATACACCAGTGGACTTCTGTGTTTTTGGTGAAAATGGCCTCTTGGTTTATGAGTGTGGTTGTGAATCATTTTGTGTTGTTTGTACAGTGGTTATTGGTAGGCATTGTCGAAATCTTAAGCGATGGAGCTCGTGCTATACAAGTACGCAAAGTTCGTTTGCAAATGGGGCTTAGTTTTGTGGGCATCTTGTTTGTTATTCTCATAGTCTATGTATATGGAGGAGCAGTCTAATGTTACTACACTTACTTGTATTAGCCCCTTTTGTATCGGCATTATTGATGCTAGCAAGCTCTGGCTTTGATAGCAAATCCACAGCGAGACTGGCTATATTTTTTGGCATTTTAATATCTGCCCTTTCTGTTCTTTCTATTGTTTTGGGTCCTCAAAGTACCGAAGCCATAGAGTGGTTTAGACTACCGGGCACTTCGGTTCCTATTTTTTATTCTTTGGCTTCTCATGGGATAAATTCGTGGCTAGTTTTTATATCGAGTTTTGTCTCTTTAGTGGCACTCATCGCCGCCAAAGATAGTTTTGGTCTCCATTACAAAAACTTTTCTATGGGTGTTTTTGCTTTAATGGGGGCTATGAATGGTTCATTTTTAGCCACAGATGCTGTTTTATTCTTTTTCTTTTTTGAAGCAATGGTCTTGCCTGCCGCTTTATTGATAGCAGCTTATGGCGGAGCCGATCGAAAAAGGGCTGCCATGGATTTCGCGATATACACTTTAGTGGGATCTGCTCCAATGCTTTTGGCTTTGTGGTATATGTTGTCGTTGAGTAGTGGAGCGAGTGTGATAGAGCTTGCACTGGTGGCTCAAAATTTACCTTCATCCACAAAGACTCTTTTAGGCTTTTCTTTTATGTTAGCTTTTTTGGTGAAAACCCCCTTGTTTCCATTTCATGGTTGGCAAGCAAAAGCTTATGCCGAAGCCCCATCTCCATTGTCGGCTGTTTTAACAGGTGCCATGTCCAAAGTAGGCGTATTTGGATTTATATACTGGTTGCTCCCTGTATTTGATTTGTCTGCTTCAATACAAAACAAAGTCTTGTTTCTATCCCTTTTCACAGCACTTTATGGAGCTTTAGTGGCCATGCGTGAAAGTGACGCCAAAAAACTATTAGCCTTTAGCTCTATGAGTCATTTGGGCCTTGTGGTGGCGGTAGTCTTCACTGGCTCTACTACCATGCTTTCTACAGTTTTGATTTTAATGGTCGCACACGCTTTGTCATCTTCTGCACTTTTTGTACTCACAGGAGTCGCAGAGCGATTCTCGGGTTCCAGAAAACTCCAAGAAATGGGTGGATATGCTTCTAAAAACGGAGTCTTCGGCTTTTTATTTGTATTTGCAGGGGTTGCATCTTTGGCCGTTCCGGGTACCATTGGCTTTGTGGGAGAACTCATGGCTTTAATTTCTTTTTGGGAATTTTGGCCCACTTTAGTATTAGTGGTGGGTTTGTGCATGATTTTTTCAGTGGTTTATACACTTCGTTTTGTGCAAGCGGTGGTTTTTGGCCCCCTTAAAAAATCCAAAACTCCTTGCCAGCGATTGTCTGTCTCCGATGCACTCGCTGTGGGTAGCTTGCTTTTATTGATCATTTTATGGGGACTTCAACCCAATTGGATTAGCAAATCTTTGCAAAATCCAGTAGAAATCACAACACAAAATTCACTCCAAGAGCTCGAATCAGAAGAAGCTGTTTTAGCAGAACCAATCCAAGTGGAGGTTTCTCAAGATGCCTTTTAATTTTATAAATCTTAGTCCTGTGGTGATCTTAGCCATTGGTGCTATTGTGTCTATTGTTTTAGAACCCTTACTCAAAAATACGAGTAAGCATCGTTTTATTCCCTGGGTATCAGCTAGCTTCATAGTGCTTGCAGCGGTGCCATATCTTTTTGCAGTCCAAGCGGATATCCATAGTCTTTTCACCATGAACCCTTTGCAAAGGCTCTTGGCTTATGGAGTGCTTTTGAGTGCTTTTGTGGGGATTGGCGGCATACAATTTACTTTGGCCAAGGAACAGTCTCGAGGTGGTGAAGCTTATGGGCTTTTATTATTAGCGACCACTGGTGTGCTTTTGATGCTCCACTCGATGGATTATCTAGCCTTATTCATAGGGATGGAGCTAGCTTCTTTTCCAATTTATGCTTTGGTCGCTTACCGACGCAAAAGCCAAGAAGGAAACGAGGCTGTTTTTAAGTATTTTCTTTCTGGTGCGGTGTTCAGTGTAGTGTTTTTATATGGAGTCTCTTTGATTTATGGAGCCACAGGCAGCACCCATTTTGCAAGCGTAGTCTTAGAAGGCAGAGAAAATCTTTATATTGCAGGTTTTTTACTCGTTCTTTTTGGACTTTTATTTAAAGCAGGAGCAGCCCCAGTTCATTATTGGGTTGCCGATGTTTATACCGGAGCCCCTGTTTCGGTCACTGCATTTATGGCTGCAGTTGTTAAAGTAGGTGCTTTGGCGGCATTGAGTTCAGTTTGGCTTACAATCCCTTCGACTATGCTCTTAAAGCACACCCAGTCTTTAGAAATCATTATTTTATCAGTGGCTTTTATATCGATTATCATTGGGGCTCTTTCTGGATTGGCTCAAAAATCAATCCGCCGTATTTTAGCCTTTTCTGCAGTGATGAATGCAGGTTTTATGGTGCTTGGACTTTTATTGCCTAACTTTTCTAATCATTCAGTGCATTTGGGCCCCATGTACTTTTTCTTATTGACCTATGCTATTGCTTCTGTAGGTGCTCTCACAGGAATCTCTTATTTTTCTGGTGAAAACGATGAAAAAGAAAACTTAGATTCAATTCGAGGCATGGGCCGCACCAATCCATTAGTGGGCATGAGTGTTATTGTTTGCTTGGCCTCTTTGGCTGGAATCCCTCCTGTTGCTGGTTTTATGGCAAAATTTGTTTTATTTTCTGGTTTATTTAGTGCTCAATATCATGCTGTGGCCATCACAGGCTTTTTGCTTTCTATTGTGGCCGCCGTTTATTATATTCGCATTGCTTATGTGCTTTTTGCTTCTGGGCAGCAGCCAAAAGAAACTTTAAAACACAATACACCAGATTCTCGCTCTTATTTATTAAAATTAGGTGTTTTATTGACAGCCCTTAGTTTATTAATATTGAGTGTGATTCCTAAAATAGGTTTGATAGTATAGAAATGAAGATTTTTAGAACAGGGATTGGCTTTGATGTGCATCGTTTGGTAGAAGGCAGGCCTTGTATTATTGGTGGAGTTCATATTCCTTTTGAAAAAGGTTTAATGGGTCATAGTGATGCCGATGTGCTTTTGCATGCAATTTCTGACGCTTTGCTTGGAGCGGCTGGTTTGGGAGATATTGGTACATTTTTTCCAGACACCGACCCCGTTTTTAAAGATGCAAATAGTATGGACCTTTTAAAAAGAGTGGCCGAAGAAGTCAAAAAAGCAGATTACCAAATCTCTAATATTGATAGTGTGGTGGTGTGTGAATACCCCAAAATCAACCCTCATCGAGAGGCGATGAAGCAAAACATTGCAGAAGCGTTAAATATCGACATCTCACAAATTGGAGTCAAAGCGAGTACTTCTGAACGATTAGGTTATATAGGTCGAGAAGAAGGGATAGTGGCCCACGCTGTAGCTAGTGTTTATCGATAAGTATGTATGTTTATTTGCATCCAAAATGGCCTCAAATCCAATGGGATGAAGTTCTTTTAAAGACACACTCTTTGGCCATTCAAAAAGAAGTTTTAGAGATAGAGTTGTTCTCAAAAAACACAGAAGTTTTTAAAAACACTCAAAACGAATTGAGGTTTTTAGACTTTTCTGCAAATATGGCACTCCAAGGAGAAAACAAATTCAATAACCATGCTCCCTTGTCTTTAAAAACAAAGCGATACCAAAGTGTTTTTTATCAACTTTTCTATAATTCCAAGGCGTTTTTTAAAGGGCATTTAACAGAAGCTTATTTATCAGATGTCTATGAACAGTTTTTTGATAACACAAGCTCAATATATCGAAAAGATAAAGACGCTTTACAAATGTCTTCTTGCGATTTTGGACGAGAACGAGTGATTTACCAAGCACCAAATTCTCAAGATTTAAGAGAGCAATTTTCACTTTTTTTTAAGCATCTGAGTCAAATAAAAAGCAATCACTATGTCTTGTCTGCCATTGCTCACTGGTGGTTGAAGCTTTTGTACCCATACGCATCAGAAAATGACTGGATGGCTCGCGTGGCAGGAGACTTTTATTTAAGAAAAGAGATTTTTATGGGGATTGCTCCTGCGCTTCAAATAAATCAAAAAGACTACCAAAAGCAATTAGAAATTTCTAGAAAGTCGGGCTTGGATCTCACAGGGTGGTTGCTATGGTATTTGGAACAAATCCAGGTTTTAATTCAAAAAATAAAAGAACAATTTCATAAAGAAAAAATAAAACACGATTTTAAGAGCCATCACTCTTCAAAAAACTTAAACTCAAGACAAAAAAAGGTCTTAAAGCTTTTGCTCCATGATTTTAAAGGTCACTTGACGACCAAAAAATGGGCAAAAATCACCAAAACTAGCCTTGAAAATGCCACTCAAGATTTGGAAAGTTTAAACACTCAAAAAATTCTAAAACTAAATAAATCAGGGGAGTGGAAGCTTTGCTTAGATTAAAAGTATTTAAAACACATTATTCTCTTTAAATAAAAGGTTTTTTTTGTTAAATTATAAACATCAATTCTAATATAAGCGAGAATAGCTCAGTTGGTAGAGCGTCAGCTTCCCAAGCTGAAAGTCGAGAGTTCGAGCCTCTTTTCTCGCTCTAAAATAGCACCTCAAAAGGGTGCTTTTTTAATGCTTTATGGCGGTAAAAGTGATACTATTTACTGAGAACGCCGTTGAAGCTCTATAATATGATCGGCTTTTTGCAAAAAGTCTTTGGATTGTTCAATCGCTATAATAGTATGGCCGTTTTTTTGAAGCTCTTCGATGATGAGGAGCATCAGGTGTATATCCGTTTCGTGTAGGCCTCTCGCTGGTTCGTCAAAAATAAAGAGTGTGTGTGGAGCACTTGCCTTGCTTAAATGTATGGATAAGCGTAAACGAGCCCGTTCGCCCCCCGACAATTGAGAGGTGAATTGCCCTAGTTTTAGGTAGCTTAAACCTGTTTTAAGTAAAGGTTTGAGTTTTTGTGCGATATGAGGGAAATCTTCGAAGAGTATGGCTGCTTCTTGTATGGATAAAGATAAAATATCAGAAAAAGAGTGAGTTTTGAATCGAATCTCTAGAATCTCATCTTTGTAGCGTTTTCCAAGGCAAACAGAGCAAGGAGTTTCTTGGTAGCCCAAAGGGTCTAATAAAGAGCCTTCGCCTTTACAGGTGTTGCAACGACCACCACTGGCATGCAAGGCAAAGTGTGCAGAAGTGTAGCCTCGAATTTTACTTTCGGGTAGTCTAGCAAAAAGCTCCCTAAGGGGAGTGAGTATTTGAGTGGCACTGGCTACGGTACTTCGCCTGCTCCCTTGAAAGTTTCCTGTGGATAGAAATGAGATAGCTTCAACCCCTAAATTTTTGAAGCCTCCTTTTTCAAATTTTGGAATAATATATTGGAATATAAGGCTCGATTTTCCACTCCCAGATTCTCCTGTGATGACCGTAAAAGCGTGGATGGGGATAAAGTCAGAGACAGGGAGCATATCGTAAATATGGAAGTTTTTTATTGTATGTGTTTTTTTGAATTTAATATCTTTTTGAACAGGTTTTTCTTTAAGTTTTTTTAGCCAAAGTCCCGTGGGAGAACGGGGATTTTCAAGCACTGTTTTAGCAGGACCTTCAAATAAAATTTCACCCCCTTCGAAGCCTGCTTTGGGGCCCATTTCTATAAGATAGTCTGCTTTATGGATAATGTCTGGATGGTGCTCAATCAAGACCAAAGTGTTCCCCGCATTTTTTATTTCTGTAAAGACTTTCCACAGTTTTTGAATGTCGTGACTATGCAGACCACTAGCTGGTTCATCAAGGCAAATAAGCATGCCGTTCAAGTAGCCTGTAGCAATGGTAGAAAGTCTCAATCTCTGGAGCTCGCCCCCAGATAAAGTGTTGCCTGCTCTGTCTAGAGAAAGGTAGTGGAGGCCTAATTGAATGACTGCTTGGACTTTTTGTGTGAGTTGTTGGGCGGTGGGTTCTAAATAGGCTGGTATATCGGAGCTTAATAAAGAGTTTAGTGTTTGGGCTATGCTTTCAAAGTTTTGTTGGATAAGATCTTTCCACAAGAGCCCTTTAAAACTTGAGTTTTGTACGGATTTAGACTTGCTTTCTTCTTTGAAAGGAGAAAAAGAAGCTGCTTGTAAAGGAGCTGTTTGGATTTGATGCTCTGGACACCATGGTTCTGTGCTATAAAAAAGCATTCTATCATCAAAATGAACGGCAAGTAAAGTGTGGGTGATTTTAAGGCAAGCGTCCGTAGCTTCTGCAATACGGGTGCGAGTGTTTTCTCGAATAATGATTCTATCGATGACTAAAAAGAACTTTTGAGGGATGAGTTCTTTTTCACTTTCAGACAAATCGGCTAAAGAAATGTTTTGTTGATCCACTAAAGCCCTAGTGTATCCTTGAGCTAAAAATACAGAAGCAAGGGAGTCTATTTTTTTTTGTTTTGTTTCTATGGGAGCTAAAAATTGAAGCCTGGAGCCAACAGGTAGATTGGCTATTTGCGTGATAATTTCTTCTCTTGTGAAAGACTGCATGGGTTTGTCACAAGTAGGGCAAGTGGGTTTGGCCAAGTGTGCCCAGATACGGTGAAGGGCTTCATCTATATTCGCAATAGTGTAAGCTTTTGATTTTTCAGAAGCTTCTCCTCTGGTGGCAGAGATAGCGATGCTTGGGAGCAGGCCTGTGGCTGATTCAATAGGAATATAAGGGTTCCCCCCTAAGACACGAAGAGCAAAGGGGCTTAAAGATTCTAAATAACGCCTACGACTTTCACCGTGAAGGGTGTCCAATACTAGAGAGGATTTACCACACCCCGAAGGCCCACAAACCACATTGATGGCATTGAGTTTGAATTTTGCATGGACTTTTTTGAGATTGTGTAAATAAGCCCCATGAATAGAGATAAACGAAGCCATTTTTAGCCTTGCATAGAAGAGGAACCGCCTATCCAGTTCCACAATTTATCCTTGGATTGTGGCCAAGTGCAAATAGACCATACTAAACTATTGGCAAACAACACAATAGACCAAACTCCAAATACAAAAAGTAAAATGAGTGGAATAAAAGCTAAAGAGCCATAAAATAAAGACATGCGGACAATCATAGTGGATTGGACTAAAAATAAGATAAGACTGTATAAATAAATAGCCAACCAAGAAAGAATAGCGGCAAAAACAGAAGTGAGGAGCAATTTCTTTTTGGGAATTTTGACTGGCCTAGAAGGGAGAGCATAAAGCATTAAAAAAATGATTAAAATGACTCCAAAATTGAGTGAAAACCACCAAAAAGCATTAAAAAAAACACCAAGATCTTTTTCACTAAAGTGCAAGCCCTCGACGATTATAGTGGTGATACTTTCTTGAAATTGAGTCACTAGTCCCGCAAAAATGCCTATGAATCCACCCAAAACAAGCAGTATTGGGGTATAAACCAAAATTTGATGGTAAAGTTTCCTAGAAGTTTTATTTTCCCATACTACATTGAAGTTAGTCTCTAAGCTTCCAATAGCCAATAAAAAGGTCACAAAAAGAGTAGCAGAACCAATAAAACCAAGTTTTGCAAGGGGGATGTGTTCGGCATTGGCTAGTAAAGGAAGCAAGTCATCCATGGGAAAGTCCCAAGAAAAAAGTTGGTTGAAGTAGGGCAGGTAGTCGGTGGCAAAATGCCCAAGCCCCAGAGCTAAACCTATGGCTGTGAGTAAAATTAAAAGAGGAATGGCTGCTAAAAAAGAGGTATAGGTTAATGCAGCTGCTCGCGTCATGCCGTGGTAATACAAAAAAGATTTTGTAGATAAAACGATGATTTTAACAAAGTTAGGGCACTTTGCAGTGTAATAATCTACAATTTCTTCGAAAGAATGTTGTTTAGAAAACAAATGCATTTTAGTGTGACCCTTTTGTGGATGTCTTAAACTTAGAATATTCAACTTAGATAAAATGTAAAAATAGTTTTACAGTCTTAAGTCATAGCACTGGAGAAAAAGTCTCCTTTTGAATTAGGACTAAAGTCTAATGGAGGTATAAAAACCTTAAGTGTAGACTTTTTTAATAAAATTCTTAAGTTCTTTTTCTATGAACATCAGTTATTTAGAGAAAAACTGTTGACTTTTTTTATAAATAGTTTAAATTAAAGTAGATTGTCAAAAGAAGGCAATCTTAAAAAACTTTTATGGAGGATGGTATGGGTCGTCAATTCTTAAACTCGTTTTTAATGTTTTTGCTACTGGTAGCTTTTTCTACGAGTGTAGCAGCTCCTCGTCAAATGGAGTTTTTGGACCGTGGCTTGGTGGCGGTTAAAGTTTCAGGGGGAGTTTTTTTAAGTTGGAGGCTTTTGGCTTCTGATCCCCCTAACACACAATTTAATGTCTATAAAAACAATACTTTGCTAAAAACGATTTCTGCAACAGAACCCACAAACTATACAGACGCTTCTGGAAATGCTTCTGCTAAGTACACAGTGAGTGCTGTGATTGCAGGAGAAGAAAAAGAAAAGTCAAAAGAAGTGAGTGTCTGGGCAGAGCAATATAAAGTCCTGAATTTAGACAGGCCAAAGGCATTGACTATGCCCGATGGATCTACTTGCACTTATACTCCTGGTGATATGAGTATTGGAGATTTAGATGGTGATGGAGAGTACGAGCTCGTTGTAAAATGGGATCCTTCCAATGCAAAAGATAATGCTCACAGTGGTTATACAGGGAATGTCTATATCGATGCCTATAAACTCGATGGAAAAAAGTTGTGGCGTATTGATTTAGGTCGAAACATTCGAGCGGGAGCTCATTATACACAATTTATGGTTTATGATTTAGACGGTGATGGCTTTGCCGAGATTGCGATGAAAACCAGTGATGCTACTGTGGATGGTACAGGAAAAGTGATTGGAAATGCGAATGCAGATTATCGAACTTCTAGCGGGACTATTATGAGTGGCAATGAGTTTTTAACTGTGTTTGATGGGCGTACTGGAGCGGCAATCACGACCATTGATTACAAGCCTAATAGAAATGTTCGCACCACCAGTCAATGGGGAGACAATTATGGAAATCGTTCCGAGCGAATGCTTGCTGCTATTGCGTATTTAGATGGCAAAACACCGAGCTTGATTATGGCTAGAGGCTATTATACTGCAGCTTATTTGGTGGCTTATGATTTTGATGGTAAATCTTTAAGCGAAAGGTGGTTTCATAAAAGTGAAAGCTCAGGACAAGGTTTGTTTGGAGAAGGGAATCATCAGCTGAGTGTGGCTGACTTGAATGGAAATGGGTATGACGATATTGTTTATGGAGCTGCTGCATTAAAACACGATGGTAGTCTTTTGTATAGGACAGGTTTGGGGCATGGAGATGCCTTGCATGTTTCGGATTTAGACCCCGATGTCCCTGGTTTAGAAGTTTGGGATGTCTACGAAAGTAAAAGTTCGGCCTATGGGTATACGCTTCGAGGTGCCGATGGGAAAATTTTGTTTGGAAAAGAAACGGGCACTGACAATGGCCGTGGTTTGGCAGCAGATATCGATTCCACTCATCGAGGTTTTGAACTTTGGAGTGCCTCTGGTTCAGAAGTTTTCAATGTGAAAGGAAAGGTGATTTCCACAAATAAACCTTCAGTCAACTTTAGAATATACTGGGACGGAGATTTGTACGATGAGCTTTTAGATGTGACAGGAAGTTCAAATGGCCCTAAGGTAGACAAATGGAATGGAAATGGAGTCTCTCGTTTGTTCACTTTTAATATGAATGGCTCGGTGGCTATCAATGGAACCAAATCAACTCCAAATTTGTCTGCAGATCTTTTTGGAGACTGGCGAGAAGAAGTGATCTACATGAACTCCAGCAACCCCGCCCAAATAAATATTTTTACAACGACCATTCCTTCGCCTCACAGGGTTTATACTTTGATGCACGACCCTCATTACCGAGTTTCAATTGCTTGGCAAAATGTGGCGTATAACCAACCTCCGCATTTAGGGTATTTTTTACCCGATGCGGTTAAAAATGGAATCACTCCTCCAGATGTTTACTTAGTGAACCCCAACACCGGCTCTACTCCTCCTTCAAGTTCATCTTCAACTCCTTTGCCAAACAGTTCTTCTTCGAGTCCTAACTCGTCTAATATTTTGTCTGTGGTCAATGCAGCCTATCCTGATGAAGGGGAGGGTGTTTTTGAAGACCTTAATTTAGGCTTTACAGGAGATGGTTATTATAATTTCAACAATTCTCTCAGTAGTTATGGAGTGTGGAATATTTATTCTCCAAAGGCAGCCTCGAGTGTCACGCTTAGCATCACTTATGCAAATGGTGGCACAGCCTCTCGTGATATGACTTTACTTGTGAACGGTGAAAATGCAAAGACAATTTCATTTCCAGGGACCGGGAGTTGGACTTCATGGGAAACAGTATCTGTGACCATCCCATTAAAGGAAGCTAAAAATGAGTTGAAATTTAACTCTATGATGAGTGATGGTGGGCCTAATATCGATGTTTTTGGCTTTAGTGAAAAGGGTATCGTTTTGTATGAAGATCGCACTTCTATGAATCAAAAAGTCTACACCGTCAATGCTTATCAGCCTAATACAGGAATCCTTAAAACATCTTCTGATGGACTTGTTGAAATTTGCGTCTATGATATGTTAGGCAATAAAGTTTCTTCTTTGACAAGGAATGTTTTAGCTGGAGAAACTTTTGTTCCATTGAACTCCAATTCTTGGAATCAAGGGATTTATTGGGTTCAAGTGACTCTAAATCAAAAAATTATCGCTCGTAGCAAAATCAGTGTCATTCGCTGATGAGTCTTTAGAGATGGCGACGATATGAAAAAAATAAAACTTTTTAGTTTTATCGTGCTAATATTCTTAGTTTTGTACACTAATATTTGGGCTAAAATCACAATCTATATGTGTGGTGACTCTACCATGCAAGATTGGGTTTTAGGCTATTACCCTAAACAAGGGATGGGGCAAGATTTTGCCTACTTTTTTAATAACGCCTTTGTGGATGTGTATAATGCAGGTCGTGGAGGGACGACTTCTCAAACTTATTACGATGGGCATTGGAGTCAAGGCTTCACTAAAAATGGCGTCACCTATCCGGCTGTGTCGAGTTTGATCCAAAAAGGGGATTATGTAATGATCATGTTTGGAGCCAATGATAACGGCTATAGAACAGGCGAAGAAAACTTTAAAAAAAGTATCGGTGCCATGGTCAAGCAAAGTCAAGAGAAAGGAGCTTTTCCTATTTTACTCACTCCTATTCGTCGTTCTAGTTTCACTTCATTGGACTCTATTTATGAGTCGTATCATGCTTACCCCATTTTTATGCGGCAAGTAGCAGATTCTTTGAAGGTGCCTTTAATTGATTTAGATACACTTTCTCGTAATTTGCTTATTTCTCTTGGACCCTATTATTCTAATCACTACATCAATATGTTTTTAGATGAAGGAGAATATACCAATTACAGTTCTGTTCAAACTGATAATCAACATTTACAACAAAATGGTGCAAACGCGATGGGCCGTATTGTCACGGAACAAATTCGAGTGCACCAAGATTTAAATGTTAAAAAACTCTCTGATTTTTTGGTGCCAATGTATCAAGTCGCCGTGAAGGTGAGCCCAGTGGGTGCAGATTCATTCACTTCGGTGAGTGCTTATTACCCAAAAGGAATGACCGTCACTTTAAAAACCACTCCTAAAAATGGAAAAAAGTTTTTGGGTTGGTACAATGGTCAAGGTCAAAAAGTCAGTGGAAATAGTATAGTTTCAGTACTTTCTCCTTACATTCATACACTGGTCATGGAGTCCTCTTCGACTCAATATACGGCTGTCTATGAAGGAGGTTCTGCAGTTTTATATACAGGTGATGGAAGTGCTCTCACAGAATTTCCTGTGGGTACTCCAAAAACTTTAGAACAAAATATTCACAGCTCTAGTAGTTCAGATCTTGTAATAGAAAGTAGCTCTTCTTCGATGATGGAGTTTAAGTTCAAAAGTGTTTTTGATGCTTTTATGCCAGATACAGGCCATGGATTTTCTGAATTCAATAATACAGGTTTTCACGGAAAAGGCTTTTGGAATTTTCAAAATGAAAAAGCTTCTTTTGCAAATTATAAAATGTCCTTTCCAAATGCAGGACAAGCGACGATGGGTATTATTTATGCAAATGGTGGTCAAAACAATAGACCTTTGAACATTTATTTGGATCATGATTATTATATCGATTTTCCACCCACAGGAAGTTGGACTACTTGGGACACTGTTTTGTTTGAATTGAATTTAATCAGTGGAGAAGGCATCTTGGAGTTTATTTCTATGAGTGATGAAGGTGGCCCTAATATTGATATGTTTGGATTTAATATGGAAAACATTAAACGACAAAGCGAAGAGCCTAGTCCCATTAAAAGTTTAGAAATTTTAAACTCCCAAAAAGGACACATTCAAATCTCTGTGTTTGATTTGCATGGAAAACTCTTGGTTCAAAAAAATGAAAACACAATGGGGATTGACCCATTGACACAAGTGAAAGAGTGTCTGCATGCGGCTGGAGTTTATTATGTGCTGGTTTATCAAAACTCAAAACGGGTATCATCTAAGTTAATCCATGTTCAGTAAAAGGTATTGCTATGAAAAAAATACTCACAAGCTTATTTCTTTTATTTGTGTTGGTCAATATAGCGAAGACGAATCCTTCTTCTTTTACGATTCATGTGATTGGTGATTCGACAGTTTCCACTTATAATCAATCGGTTTATCCACAGACAGGATGGGGGCAAGTCATAGCTTCTTTTTTTCACTCTGATCGAGCTCAGATTAACAATGTAGCGATTGGCGGGAGGAGCTCTAAAACTTTTTTCACAGATGGCCGTTTAAATTCTTTAAAATCTCAAGTCAAAGCAGGAGATTATCTGTTTATTCAATTCGGCCACAATGATCGCTATTTTGGCACCAATGCTCGTCAGGTGCCGTTGGATTCGTTTTCTTACTTTTTAGAAATCTATTTGGATTCAGCAAAAAGTTGGAATGCAATTCCTGTCTTAATCTCTCCCATGGTGATGAATGCTTGGAAAAACGATCAGATGCGTAATGTGTTTACAGAAGGAGGCTCTGATTATCGTGGAGTGATGGAAAATCTCGCCAAAAAAAGAGATGTCGCTTTTTTAGATCTAAACACCAAATCTTATGAAGATTTAAAAAGTTGGGGTTTCTCTTATATTAGTTCTTTTATATATCATAGTTATGAACCAGAAGATTATCCCAATTGGCCGCAAGGTTCCAATGATGGTACACATTTTCAAGAAAATGGTTCTGTGAGCAATTCCAGATGGATTGCTGAAGAGATTGCTTCACTATCATCGGCCACTCACTTGTCAAACGAAGCAAAGTCCAGTCTATTGCCTTTGATCAATGCACTGAAACCTCTTCATCCAGTGGAAGTGAAAACAAACAAAAATATTTCTGGAATACTTTCGAAGACGGCTTTGTTCCCCGCTGGGGCTCCCTTGACATTACGAGTCAAAGCAGCGGAAGGAGATAACTTTGAATACTGGGCCGATGAAAATTGCAAGGAAGTTTCTCGATCTAAAATTTATTATGGAATAAAAGCTCCTGACAAAGCGACCACTTATACAGCCATCTTTAAGGGGGGATCTACTTGTGTAGAAGCGACTCCACCACCATCTTCTAGCAGTGAAAGTATCACCTCTTCTAGTAGTGTTGTTCAAAATCCAATTGAAATTCTATCTTGGGTGGATATGGCAAATCCAGATTCTGGTTCTGGTAGCACCGATACGAACCATGAAGGTTTTACAGGTGACGGTTTTTGGAATATAGATAATTTTTGGGGAAGCCAGGCTTTTTATCAGTTAGAATCTAAAAATGCCTCTACCAACGCGGTTCTTGCGATTCGATATGCCAATGGCACTCCAGACGCTAGAAATATGAAACTTTCTCTTGATGGTTGGACTTATTTACTTTCGTTTCCTCCTACATTGAGTTGGGATACATGGGATACACTTTTTGTAGAAGGAGTGTGGATAGATGCTGTGACAATGCCCCTAGTTTTGGAGTCAGAGAGTGAACAAGGTGGGCCAAATATAGATGCTATAGGCTTTAGTGTATTTGGACTGACACGGCCTAGTCTAAGCACAAGCGTTGTTAAAAATTCAAAAAATCAAACGCCAATGAATCCAGTGATGTCTATTTTTGTATTTGATGCGCAAGGAGTTTGCGTTCTTCAACAAAAGAATTCTTCTTTAGAGGAAGATCGTTTGCTGAGTGTTTTGGCTTCGGGTACTTATTTTATCAAAGGAGTTCAAAATGGACAAGTTTTATTGGAACAAAAATTGCGTGTCAAAAGTGCAAGGGATTAGAAGTTTTGAAGAAGATAAACTTTAATTTTTTATAATTTTAACTTGATTATGGATTTAAAGGAAAAATGTCAATTTCAATTTTTAAATACTTAAACTACAGAGAGTTTTTAAGAGATGCATACCAGCAAAGGCATGCAGAAGATTGGCATTTTAGTCATCGTTATATAGCTTCTATGATCAAAATGGATGCCTCGATGTTTAGTAAAATTTTGCAAGGGTCTCGCGATTTGACTCCTCGTTTAATTGATGCTTTTGCAGATCTATTTTGCATTCATCTTGCTGAAAAAGAGTATTTTAAAAATTTGGTGTACTTTAATCAGGCTAAAACACATTCAGAAAGTCGCTTTTATTTGGAACGCTTGGTGGAATCCAAGGATTTTGAAGTGCATCCATTGCTTCGAGACCAATTTGAATATTTTGATAAGTGGTATCATGCGGTGCTTCGAGAACTTTTGGTGTTGGTCGAAAACCAAGCGGACTTTAGAGCGATGGCTTCGATGGTGGAGCCTCCATTGACGGTGTCGCAGGTAAAAAAATCCATCATTCTTTTGGAGCGTTTGTCTTTGATTCAAAAAAACAAAAAGGGTCGATTTGAACAAAGTCAGGGCTTCATTAGTAGTGGCTTTGATTCTCATAAAACAGAAGTGAATCAATACATACAACAAAACTTGAAAATAGCCACCACGGCTCTGGAACGATTTTCTAATCAAGAACGAAATTTATCCACTTTGGTTTTTTCTTGTGATAAAAAAACCTATGGAGAAGTGGTGAAAATGATGCGAGATTTTAGAAAAGAAGTTTTGAGAAAAGTACAAAACTCTAAACAAACAGACCGAATCTATCAACTCGGGATGCAGCTTTTTCCTATGAGTAAAGGATTAGAAAATGAGGGGCATTCAAAGGGTAAAGAAAGGAAAATAAGAAGATCAAAATCTGGAATAAAGGAGACTAAAAATGTCTAAAATGAACACATTCTTTGTCTTGAGTCTCTTTATCCCTTTGCTGTTGTCCTGTTCTTCTAAGGTTGCAGGCGGTACAGAGGCAGAGTCCACCATAGCTCTTCGAGTGGTGGCTCCAAGCGATGTGGATTTGAGTGTCGTTCGCGTTCGATTTTTAAGTTCTAGCTATATGTCTAATGGTAAAGATGAAAAACCATGGCTAAACACAGATAAAAATGGCAAAATAGAGTTCGTGGATGTGGAGCCAGGCTTTTATACCATAGAATTGCGTTATGCTAGTGCAGAGCTTGCTTTGGGGGCAGTAGAAGAAATTCAAATCAAAGAAAAAGAAAAGAAGTTTTTGGACTCTTTGAGTTTATTTAATTTGTCTTCTATAGAAGGTCAAATAGCTAAGGGAGAAGGCCCTTCTGTGATAAGGATTGCAGGTTTAGAACGATTTGTGGTTCCCGATAGTTCTGGGTATTTTACTATAGATTCTTTGCCAGAAGGAATCTTTAATCTTTGGATAGAGAGTCAGTCCAATAAAGGAAGTTTAAGTTTAAATGTGGAAACTGGAGTGGAGAATTTAGAAATAGAATTTGAGGTGACTAAAGCTTTTATTTTAGAAGATTTCGAAGGTTTTTTAGGTTATGCTAAAACGGCAGCGTATTTGGGAGATGCTTATTGGTTTAGTTTGGATTACAAAAGAGAAAACTTGACACCACTTTGGACTCCCACTTCTATGCAGCCTTTTGTCGGAGGGAAGGATTGTGTTGCTGGATCTTGTGTGCACCTTAAAGATTATTTTGGCTTTTATTTTGGCTCTATAGACTCTACTTATATTTTAGAGTCTGTGGATACTCTTTATTTTACTGCTAAAGGTAGTGGTTCTATGGTAGTGGGGCTTGCCTATGGAGAATATGGTGATTTGGAAAACGCTTTGGTAGATACTGTGATTTTACAAAAGAATTGGACTTCTTATGCGATAGCTATAGCCGAAATGAAAGGGTTAGGAAAAGCAAAAAACAAGAATTTAACTTTGAATCGAATTTATTTTAGTACGACTTCTAAAAATGTGTTTTTAGATGATATTTCTATGGCTCCTTTGGCTGCAAAAGATTTGGAAAAGCTCCAAATGAATCTTCTGGAGTCAAAAAAATCGGAGTTTCCCGGAGAAGATTGGTCCAAACATGATGCTTTATTAAAAGAAGTAGAAGGGTATGGACTCCAGACTCAAGGAGGGGCGGGGGGCTCTATTTGTATTGTGAAAACCGAAGAGGATATTTTGCAAAATGAAGATGAGTCTTATACAGTAGCACCAGGCTCTTTAAGGGAATGTGCTATGAAAGAAGAGCCCGTTTGGATACAGTTTGAAAAGGATGGGCTTTATAGATTGAGTGCCCCGCTTCGAATCAAGTCTTTTAAAACCATAGATGGTAGAGGCCGCCAAGTTAAAATTGCTGGGATGGGTATTTTGGCGGACTCTGCATCGCATTTGATTTTTGAAAATCTACACTTTACTTCGCCAGCCATTACAGAGAAAGATTCCACTTCTAGACGGGCTCTTTCGATTCACAATCAAAGTAAAAATGTGTGGGTGGATCATTGCTTGTTCGAAGATTATCCTCTAGTGCTTATGGATGTGAAGCGAAAGTCGGACTCGGTGACGGTTTCTTGGTCTAGATTTCAAAATAGTGGTCATGCTATTTTGCTTGGGCTGAATCCAGAAATTTATCACGATACTATGGAGTTTTTTACCGCTCATCACAATTATTTTGTGGACTTAGAGTCTTCTGCAATTCTAAATCATGGAAATCCTGCTCATTATTACAATAACTTTTTTGTGAGTACAGAGGATTATGCGTTGCAGTGTCTAAACTTAGCTACATGCTATTTAGAAGGAAATATTTTCAATGTAGAAAATACAATCAAAAAAGAAAATGCAAAGGTGTTTAGTTTAGGGGATTGGCTGCTTTGGAGTGATGGTGTTTTTGAAGATGCAATCTCTAAGCCTAGTTACAAGTATATTTTGGATAAGGCAAAATCGAGTTTGGCTAGACGAATTCAAATGGAGGCGGGGCCTCGCTAAAAGGTTAGGCGCTTCTAAAACTTCATAAAAACAAAAGAGGATATTCTATGACAAAGTCTAGAAGTTCTCGACAAAAAAAACTCTTTTTGTTATCTTTGCTTTATTCTTAGAAGGAGTTTTCCATGAAATCGTTAAAAGACACAGATTCAGTTATTTTAGACCTTATTCAAAAAGAAACAGAAAGACAAGAGCATGGTATTGAGCTTATTGCTTCGGAAAATTATGTTTCAAAGGCTGTGATGGAAGCCACTGGCTCCGTTTTGACTAATAAATATAGCGAAGGTTATGTGGGAAGGCGTTATTATGGTGGTAACGAGGTCATTGATGAGGTGGAGCAGTTAGCGATAGATCGTTGTAAGGCTCTTTTTGGATGTGAGCACGCCAATGTGCAGCCTTTGTCTGGTTCGCCTGCCAATGCTGCGGTGTATTTTGCTGTGCTTAAACCCGGTGATAAAGTTTTAGGCTTAAAGCTGGATCATGGTGGACACCTTTCTCATGGGCATCCAGTGAATTTTTCTGGAATGCTATATGATTTTGTTCAATACGAAGTAGAAGAAGAAAGTGGCCTTATCGATATGGGCAAAGTGAGAGAGATAGCTCTTCGTGAAAAACCAAAAATGATTTTAGCAGGATTTTCTGCTTATAGTAGAAATTTAGATTGGAAAGCTTTTAAAGAAATTGCCGACGAAGTAGGGGCGATTAGTATGGCGGATATTTCACATGTGGCTGGCTTGATAGCAGGTAAAGCCATTGATTCTCCAGTGCCATTTTTTGACATTGTCACTACCACCACGCACAAGACTCTTCGTGGTCCTCGTGGTGCTGTTATTATGTGTAAAAACGAGTTTGCAAAGGCTATTGATAGAGGTTTGTTCCCTGGAATGCAAGGGGGGCCGCACGATCATGTGAATGCAGCCAAAGCCGTGGCTTTTCTCGAAGCTTTACAGCCGGAGTTTCAAGATTATGCCAAAAAAGTGATTGTCAACGCCCAAGTCATGGCTCAAGAGCTTATGAATAGAGGTTATAAAGTGGTTTCTAATGGTACCGATAATCATTTGATGGTGATTGATATGACTTCTAAAGGAGTGAGTGGTAAAGAAGCAGAGGTGGCTTTAGAAGAGGTGGGGATTTCGACTAGTCGTAGTACCGTTCCTTTTGATACTCGCAAACCAATGGACCCTTCTGGTCTTCGTATTGGTACTCCAGCTATCACTACCCGAGGTTTTACAACAGAGGATTGTGTGGAGCTCGTAGATATCATGGATAAAACCATTCAAGCTAGAGAAAATAAAGAAGCCCTTTCTGAAATTCGTAAGGAAGTGGTGACTCTTTGTAAAAAACACCCTCTTTACCTTTGATTTATGCCTGATATTGCTTCGTTTGTAAGCTTAGATTATGCTTACCCCAAAGCTTCTTTTAATGCTTTAAATCGAGTTTCGATGAGCATTCCTAAGGCTTCGGTGTTTGCTCTTCTGGGCCCAAATGGAGCAGGCAAGACTACTTTGTTGCGTTTGCTTTGTGGACGCATGCAGCCTAAAACAGGAAAAATCGTCTTGGACTCTAGTTTAAGAAAAGAAAAAAACGATGCTTCCAAAAATATCAGTATGGACCCTCAAAAGGTGGGAGTGCTTTTAGAAAATCCAGGGGTTTATTCGAGTTTGACAGTCCAAGAGTATTTGCTTTTTTTTGCTCGACTTTATCAGCTTCAAAACCCTCACTTGAAGATCCAAAAGCTTTTGGATGATTTTGATTTTAAAATTTATTTGAACCAAAAAATGGGAAGACTTTCACTTGGAAATCGACAAAAAGTGCAAATTGCAAGGTGTTTTTTGCACCATCCAGAGCTTGTGATTTTAGATGAACCCGTGGCTCATTTGGACCCTATTTCTAGGATTATGGTGTGGGAATATTTGTTGAAATGGAGTCAAAGTACCGGGGGCACCCTTGTGGTTTGCTCGCATGTGCTTGCTGAGTTAGAAGAGATGGTGACTGATTATGCTTTTATTAAAGAAGGAGAAATTATTCAAGCTGGCCAGATTGAGGATTTTAATAAAAAGTCTATGCGAGTTTTGGTGACTTTGAATAAACCAGTGAATGAGCAACAGTTAAAAATACTTTTTGAGGGTGAAGTGGATTTGAGCTTCACGACAAATGCATTCAGTTTCAATACTTCTAATGCTCAACGAAGAAATCCTTGGATCCTAGAAAAATTAGTCCAAGAAAAAATAGAAGTCCTAAGTATTGAAATTCAAAAAAACACTTTATCTAAAGAATATCAAAAGTACTTTTAGAGGCTTTCGTTTTTAAGCTTGGTATTGGATAATCGATTCACAAGCACTGGCTATGGATAACAGCTCGGCTTCTTGAAGGTAATTTCCAGTCAAGTGCAAGCCTACAGGAGAGTTTCCGACTTTAGCACAAGGGATAGAAATAGCAGGTAAACCCGCTAAACTAGCACTCACAGTGTAAATATCTGATTCTGTAAAACTAGAAGATTCACCTATGGCAAGAGGTGCTTTGGGGGTGGTGGCGTTTAATAACACATCACAGGTTTCAAATGCTTTATCAAAATCTTCTGAAATTAAAGTACGCATTTTTTGGGCTTGTATAAAATAGTTTTCAAAGGCGTCGGCACCGAGCACATAGGAACCCAATAAGATACGGTGCTTCACACCTTCTCCAAAAGCTTCTCCGCGAGTTTTGCTGTATAGGTCGTTTAAGTTTTTGGCTTCTGAGCTGCGATAGGTGTAACGGACACCATCGTAACGGCTAAGATTGCTAGAAGCTTCTGCTGTAGATATGACTTGATAGCATGGCATTGCATAAGAAAAGTGGGGGAGCGAGACTTCTTGAATTGTGGCTCCATTTTTTTGAAGCAAGTCAATGGTCGCTTCTATTTGTGCTTTGAACTGAGGGTCTAATTCTTTGCCAAAATATTCTTTGGGGACTCCAATCTTTTTGCCTTCTAAGCTTTGGCCTAGTTTTTCTGAAAAGTCAGATTTTGCGTCGATTGTGGTGTTGTCTTTGGGGTCAAGCCCCGCGACTATGGAGAGTGCGGTGGCGGCGTCTCGAACGGTATGTGTGAAAAAACCTATTTGGTCTAAACTAGAGGCAAGGGCTATTAAACCGTACCTAGAAACTCGACCATAAGAAGGCTTAAAACCAACAATGCCTGTTTGAGCTGCTGGTTGACGAACCGAACCACAAGTGTCTGAGCCCAAGGCTAAAGGGACTATTTTAGCTGCAACGGCGACTGCACTCCCTCCCGATGAACCTCCCGGGTCCTTAGATGTATCTAAAGGGTTTTTGACTGGCCCAAAATAAGAGCTGCCACTAGAAACTCCCATGGCAAATTCATCCATGTTGGTTTTTCCAATGATAATGGCTCCAGCATCTTTTAGTTTTTGCACCGCAGTGGCAGTATAAGGAGAGACAAAGTTTTCGAGCATTTTGGAGGCTGCTGTGGTTTTGCTGCATTGTAAACACAGATTGTCTTTGATGGCTATAGGAATACCATCGATTTCGCTGTGGAGTGCGGCCTTTTGACGACGATTGTCGGATTCTAGGGCTTGGGCTTTGGCCTCGTCAGTAAGGACAGAGATAAACGCGTTTAAATCTTTGTTCTCTTCTAATTTTTGAAGAGAAGAGTCGATTAACTGTACAGAAGTACTTGCGTTTTGATTTAACTGAGACTTTAGACTTTCAAGATTGTACATTATCTTTCTCCAGACCATTTCATAATATAAAGAGCGAGTACCACACCGACGATGCTTACTACATTGAGTTTTAGACCAAAACCAAGGGCAAATTTAATCATATATAAATCTATATAGATTGGGTCCACATTGTTGCCAAGCCCGATGTTAAAGTGAAAAGGTGCTACAAAAAAATTGCGAACTATGTTATCATAGCCACCGGCATTCATCAATTCGCCCAATTCCCCAAATAAAAGCCCTAGGCTTTCTCCTAAAATACCACCGATAATAAAGCCAAGTAATATAAAAAGCAGAAGTCTAGAAAAATTACTTTTACGATACATGAGACACCTTTTTCTAAAATAATAAACCTTAATTGGGTAAGATAAATTTCAATCCAATTTGTGCTGGTCTTTTGAATTGGACACCCATTCTATTTTTGATAATATAGTAAGAATTTGTCGTTTAGGAAATTCTAAACTTTAGAAAATCTCAAAGACTTGGAAAACATAGAGCCTTTAACTTTAAAAAATAGTGGTTTTTGTGAAGGAAAATGAAGGATTTGAAATGGTTTTTATAAAAAAAGCTTTTTAATTGTGTTTTTGGAGCTATAGCCCTTTAAAGTGTTAAAAGATTGGATAGCCCCAGTTTTAGCCAGGCGTGTGTGAGACTTCAATAAAAAAAGAATGGATTTTGAAAGTCTTTTGTTTTTAGAGTAAAAAGAATTTATATTTGTTAAACCTAATAATTTTTTGTGGAGTTTTTATGCCTTTTTTGCTATTAATCTTGTTTTTGGGAGTGCATCTTTGGGCGAGCCCAGCTTCTGTATCGGGGACTGTTGTTTCTAGTTCCAATGCACCTATTCAAAACGCTTCTGTGCAATTGAAATCGGGCTCTGATTTGCATGCTTTGGCGCGCGTTTTGACCGATGCTCAAGGGGTTTTCCATTTAGAAGCCGAGGTGGCGGGTGTTTTAAACCCCAAGATGCATTTTAAAAGAGAGCTTCCTTTTAGTTTTTATGCTGCAAACAGTCAAAGCGTTCGAGTTTTTGCTGTGAATACTCGCGGAGAATTGCAAAAAGAGGTGTTTTTACAGGCTATGGGCGGGCACAATACACTAAAGTCTCCAAAGGCTTTGCTGAGTGAGGCTGCTTTTGGTGTGTATTTTGTTTTTGCCAGTGTGGATTCTAAACAGATTTTTTTGGGTTCTGTCCATCACCAGTCCCATGCTACAGCCTCTAAAGCTTATTTGACTGCTACCTCTGCAAAAAAACAAAGTTTAGCCTTGACGGCTTCTGATTTAGCTCAGTTTTTGGTGGTGAAAAAAGAGGGTTATTTGCCAGAGTCTCTTGCCTTGAGCTCTTTGATGGCGGGGAATGTTGGTGAAATTGTGCTAAAAAAAGACCCTCTAGAGACGCGAATTGATTCTGTGATGGCTTCTATGAGTCTAGATGATAAAATTGGCCAAATGATGCAAGGGCTTGCTCCTGCTACTTCTACAGGGACTTTTGCGTTTGGTAGTGCCCTTCAAGGAGGCGGACTTTATTTGAGCGATTTTGCGAATTCGGCTTGGAGTAAAAAAATCCCCATGACCTATGGTAAAGATAATGTGCACGGTATGGGAGATGTTAAAGGAGCTACTATATTCCCTCATAATATTGGCCTTGGAGCTACTAGAGATTCGGCGTTGGTGCGTCGTATTGGAGAGGCTATTGCCAAAGAAATGTGGGCTGCTAATATCGACTTGAACTTTTCTCCAGCGATTAGTGTGCCAAGAGATGAACGGTGGGGGAGAGTTTACGAAGGCTATGGAGAAAGCCCTGAATTGGTTTCTGAGATGGGAGCCGCTATGGTTCGTGGTTTACAGGGGGATCACTTCGATGCCAGCCACCGTGTGATTGCGACTGCAAAGCATTTTTTGGGCGATGGAGCGACTAATTTGGGCTATGATCGCGGGAATGCCACTATTTCTGATGAGGAACTTCGAAAAATCCATTTGCCCCCCTATGAAGCGGTGGTAGAACAAGGCGTTTTGAGCATTATGGCTAGTTTTAACCAGATTAATGGGGTGCATCAACATGTGGATTCTTTGCGTTTGACAGGGTGGCTAAAAACAGAGCTCGCTTTTGATGGTTATGTGATTGCCGATTGGGAGGGTATCGAAAACTCTAAAAGACCCGGAGAGGCCGGCAATTATAGCGGTTCTTCTTCTGGCACTTCTTCTTCTTCTGATGCGATTAAAAAGGCCATTAATGCTGGCATAGATATGGCGATGGTCCCCGATACCTACTCTTCTTTTGGTAGCACCTTAAAGTCTTTGGTGAGTTCTAACCAAGTGTCAGAAGCTCGTGTCAACGATGCGGTTCGCCGTATCCTTAGGGCAAAGTTTCGGGCGGGTCGTATGGACAATCCTTCGGGACCTTCGGAATACCGTTCCAAAACGAATGTGATTGGCTCCGCTGCCCATCGAGAGCTCGCCCGTGAAGCGGTTCGTAAAAGTATGGTGCTGTTGAAAAATGAGTCACAGGCTTTGCCCCTTTCTAAAAATGCAAAGATTTTTGTCACGGGAAACTTTGCTTCGAATATAGGCTATCAATGCGGTGGCTGGACGGCAGGCTGGCAAGGAGTGAGTGGTGATGCAGATTTTCCTGGTGGAACCAATATCTTAAATGGTATGAAGCAAGTGGCGTCTGGGGCTTCTTTTGTAAGCTCTGCAAATGATGCAGACATTGTGGTGTATGTGATAGGAGAAAAGCCTTATGCAGAGTGGTATGGAGATTATCGATCTGCTAATTTTGATGGGATGTTGTTTCAGTCTTTTGATTGGAATAATGGTCCAGAGTTTAAAAGTCTAGAGAGCTTGGGTTATTTATCAACGATAGATTCCTTTAAGAGTTCCAATAAAAAAGTGGTCACCGTTTTTATTACAGGAAGGCCCTTGCCTGTGAGCCCTTTGATAGAAAAAAGTGATGCCTTTGTGGTGGCTTGGCTCCCAGGTACAGAAGGGGCAGGGGTTGCCGATGTTTTGTTTGGTGACTATGCTCCTACAGGTAAACTTTCACACCAATGGCCTAGTGCTTCTAGTCAAATCCCTATCAATCAAGGGGATGGTCAAAAACCATTGTTTGAGTATGATTTCGGTTTAACTTATTGAGAGATTTATGGATTGGATTGTATTGATTGTTGCCGGTTTCTTTGAGACTTTTTTTGCTTTTAGTCTGGGCAAAGCAAATGAAGCTTCCGGCAGACTGGCTGTTTATTGGTATGTGGCTTTTGTATTGAATCTAGCGATAAGTATGGTGCTTTTGGTCAAAGCCACTCAAACTCTACCTATTGGAACCGCTTACGCTGTTTGGACTGGGATTGGTGCCGTAGGGACTGTTCTGTTTGGAATTTTTGTTTTTAACGAGCCCCTTTCTTTTTTTAGAGTGTTTTTTCTAATCACTTTAATCCTTTCGATTGTGGGGCTAAAACTTTTTTCTTCATAGCTTTTTAATACTTAAAAACTTATATTGTTGGGATGAATTTTTCTGATATTTCGATATGGAAACAAAAATTAAAAGAATTACCTACTTCTCAAAAAGTCCTCTTACTTTTTTTGATTTTAGTCGTTCCTGCTGGACTTTTGTTGGCAGGCCTTTTGCTTGCTCTTTTTAAAAAAGAATGAATGGGCATTTTTCTAATCGTCTCCCTTTGGATTTGAGCACTAGTTCATTTTTTAAATCTGTAGAGCTAGAGAAACAAAAAAAACATGTTGATTTGAGCCTTAGTTCTCCTTGGCATGCTCGTATTTTAGACGAATCTGTTTTTGATGAAATCATTTTAAAGAATCCTTTTCAAAGTGCTGACGAGGCTGTCAAAAAAGTGATTTCTGAATATTATAAGGGCAAGGGGGCACTTTTGGATCCAAATAATATAGTGCTTTGCTCTGGTACTAGTGAGGCCTACTCTATTCTATTTAAAGTTTTTTGTGATCCAGGAGATACGATTTTAGTTCAAAAGCCAGGTTATCCTTTATTAGAGAATCTAGCGAGATTAGAAGGTCTAAAAACTTACCCATATTTTTTAAAAAAGCCTAAAACAGAAGCTTCTCGGTTTGAAATAGATGTGGATTCTTTGATTTCTGCTCCTTTTGATGCCAAAATCCTGATGCTCGTGTCTCCTCACAATCCCACAGGTCATGTGCTTTCAAGAGGGGAGTGGAGGGCTATATTAGAATTCTGTAAAGAACGAGATTTAGTGCTTATTGTCGATGAGGTTTTTGCGGACTATTCTTTTGTATTAGAAAATTTCCGTTTTGAGGCTCTCCAAAGTGAAGTCTCTGTTTTTTATTTGAACGGTCTAAGTAAAACTATTGGAAATCCAGATTTAAAGCTTTCGTGGATTGCGTATCAATGCCCACCCAAAAGGGTAGAGAAACTTCGAAATGCTTTGGAATATGTGGTCGATGCTTACTTGACTTGTTCTGCATTTGCAAAAGTGGCCGCATCTAAACTTTTACCACAGGTGAGCTATATTCAAAAGCCAGTCCTAGAGAGACTTTATAAAAACTTAGAACTCTATCGAAAATATTTTCCTTTGGCTCCAATTGTGGAGGGGTCTTGGTATGCATCATTGTATTTGGGTTGCGAAGACGATGCTTTGTTTTGTTTGAGACTTTTAAGAGAGTCTCGTGTTTGGGTGCAACCTGGTTTTTTATTTGATTGGGGGGAAGGCTGGATTGTGCTGAGTCTTTTGGTGGAAACTCAAGATTTGGAATACGCATTGCAAGAAATTCAAAAAATGAATGTACTTTGATTTTTAGTGTAAAGAGGGGTTTTGGGGCTTGTTTAACAATCAAAGGCCTTTGTGTTTTATTATAGAATGTAGTGATGGACTCGCTTTAATGAATTTAAAGAATTATATTATGAGAAAACCTTTTTTGTTGAGAATATTATGAAATTTCATCCATTGAAGCCTTTTAGCTGTTTATTTTTAGTCTTTTTTTCTGTGATATGGGCGTCGCCAGTGATTGTAGAGATTGACAATACAGCACCTCAGTTGAAGTTGTCCACTCAATCCATGTTTGGAGCGGACCTGGCTATTTGGAATTCTCCCTCGCGTTATCAAGAATTAAAACCGGCACTCACAGAAATTCCCTTCAATTATTTTAGATTCCCTAATGGCTCTTTGGCTAATGATTACCACTGGAATGGAGTTGGCCGCTACGATTCTACAGGGGTTTGGCATTCTTCTGATTCTACTTATGCACCTGGATTTTTGGGAGAAACTTTATATAGGGGGACAAGTAAAGACAACTGGGGCTTTGCTAGACCTTCTCACTTGACCGATCACGACACTTCCACCCTATGGTGGGGAGCCCTATACGATAAAACAGATCCGCCTTGGGTAGTTTTTGAGTTTTTAGAAGCAGTTTCTTTAGATTCTTTAGAGATTTTGTGGGGAGACTTTCGCCCTCAAAATGTGGAGTTGGCTTATTGGACTTTAGAGCATGCGGTGTATCCTGGAGTGCATCAATCTTTGGTCAATCATTTAAAAAGAGCTGCAAAAATTAAAGTTTCTGGCTCTAAGACAAAGGCAAAATTGAGCACTAAGTCTAAGTATTTTGCACTACGATTTGATAGCCAAGACTTGCCAAAAGAAGGGGTGCAAATTCGTGAAGTGGCTTTTTATAGTCAGGGTCGTAATGTACTGGACAATCCAAAAACAAAAATTTATGCGATATCTACTCGTTATGGTGATTTTGCTAGAACAGACTGGACCGGTATTCCTTGGGATTTTGAAAGCTTTATGGAATATATCCAGCAATTTAAAAATTCCGAAGCCGTGATTGGAGTGAACGCCGCTACTGGAATGCCTCAAGAAGCGGCGGCGTGGGTGAAATATGCAAACCAAATAAAAAAGTACAACATTAAAAATTGGCAAGTTGGAAATGAATTAGACGGGGAATGGGAAGAGGCAGGCCCTTTGTCGGCTAGACAATATGCCATGCGTTTTTTGGACTTTGCTCGTGCCATGAAGGCCGTGGATTCTACTATCCTTTTGCATGCGCCTCTTTATAGTAGTTACTTGTTGCAAGAAAAAGGGGCGGGCCTTTTGGATGGTCGATATTGGATGGAAGAGTTTTTAAGAGTGGTTGGAGAAGCAGAAAAAAAAGAACAAAAACGCTTTTTAGATGTAGTGGATTTGCACGCCTATCCATATTGGGCAGATAATAATTTAAATGCCAAAGATTTGATCCAAGCCAGTCTCAAACTAGGGCCCAATTTAGACACACTTTCTGTGTGGATGCAAAGGCATTTAGAAGGCAAGAGACGAGTGCATTTGTCTGAGTTTGCCTCTACTGTTTTAGGGACAGAACACCTGATGCGTGCGGTGCATGGAGCTTCTATGGCCAATCTTGCTGCTCAGTTTATCACTCGTTTTGGAGACCGAGGGCACTTGCTCCCGTGGGATACCTATGGAGGCATGTATCAAGGTCCAGATAGCTCGTGGGGCACCATGAGTTTGAGTTTGCTTGCTAGAGAAGGCTCATGGAATAATTGGGGTCCTTTAGAGCCTACTGCAGAGTATTTTGGGGTGTATATGGCTTTCAGTCGCTTTGCAAAAGATGCTTGGTCTGTTTACCCTACTGTGGTTTCAGATCCTTCTGTGGCAGCTTATGCCATTGGAGAAAAGGATTCTAGTCGAGTCTTGTTGGTGAATTTTACAGAAGAAAGCAAAGAAGTTCAATTGCACAGAAAAAAGGCTAAAAAATCTCGTATTCAAGTGGATGTCTTTAGCGAAGATCAATATCGGTGGGTGGGGCGTACAGCAAAAGCATACCCAAATCCTGCAATGGGGCCTATGGGCATGCGCCTAAGAGATTCTTCTGTAGCCACCTTTAAATTAGCACCTTTGAGCGTGGCAGTGGTGCATTTCGAAACTCCTCTTCAAAAAGACCATTCTCCTAAAGCCCTCCACTTAAAACTTTTAAAGTCAGTGGTGCTAGCAGGTGATACACTAGAGCTCTTTGGTACGGTCTATCAAAAAGAGGGTCAATTGACCTATGCAAAGTTAAGGATTCCAGATTTTAAATATTCCAAAAGCTTTAAGCCTCAAGATAGTTTGTGGAATGCTAGCATAGAGTCTTTTTCCTTAAAAATTCCTATTCCAAAAGAAGCGAGTTTAGGAAAAAAACACCTTTATATTGATTTAATGGGCTTGGGGAATCAAAGCACTGTCCTTGAAGTTCCCTTTAGAGTACGAGGAGAGTATCGAAGCACTTCTATTATAGAAGATTTCGAGTCTCCTTTGGATTCTATAAATTGGTTTCCTGTGACCAACGGAGACAATAGAACTTCGATGGATGCTAAGATAGTCAAAGGGGGGCCACCTCAAGGCAATTACATGCGGCACGACTTCTTTATAGAGCAGCCTGTGAATCAAACATGGCCAAATTTTGCAGGAGCACATTATCCCGCCCCTCCAAAAATCAAAAATTCTGTGGGCATCGTTTTAGATTACGCCACTCATCACGATAATCCCAAAGGCTATCACGAGGTACTTTTCACTTCTACACAAGTCAAAGATTACGATGAATTTATGTATCGATTAAAAAACACTCGTGGTGCTTGGGTGCGAGATACTATCCTTTGGGCCGATTTAAAACAAGAGGGTTGGGGGCTAAGTATCGAGGAGCTTTTAGCCGATAAAATAAAAGATTTTGTATTTAGAGGAAGGTTCGAGGGCAAGGGGTATATTAGTCTAGACAATCTATATGTTTTAGGTGAGTCTGGCGAAGAACTCAAAATGCCGTTGGGGCTTCGTCGTTTAAGGTGATTTTCAGTGGATCAAAAAAGGCTAGTGGAGTTTTCCATTAGCCTTTATTTTTTTAGTTTTTTTTAACCGCGTAGGTTTCGATCTATCCATTTTTTTTGAGAGGGACCGGTGTAGATTTGACGAGGTCTGTTGATTTTAGATTGTGGGTCATTGTGCATTTCTTTCCAATGAGCAATCCAACCTGGCAAACGGCCTATTGCAAACATCACAGTAAGCATATTGGTAGGGATCCCCATCGCACGATAAAGAATACCAGAATAGAAATCCACATTAGGGTAGAGTTTCCTTTCGATAAAATAATCGTCTTGTAGAGCTTGGTGTTCTAATTCACGAGCAATGTCAATCAATGGATCTTGAGAGTCTTCTTCGTTAAAGAGTTTTTCCATTAAACCTTTGAGGATTTTGGCTCTAGGATCGTAACTTTTATAAACACGGTGGCCAAAACCAGACAACTTAAAGGGGTCTTCTTTGCTTTTGGCTTTTTCTAAGACTTCTTTGATGGTCATACCACTTTTTTGGACTCGTATCAAAGTTTCTAGCACAGCTTGGTTAGCCCCTCCATGAAGAGGTCCCCATAAAGCACAAATACCGGCACAAACACTAGCATAAAGATTGGCTTGAGAGCTCCCTACCATTCGAACCGTGCTTGTAGAGCAGTTTTGTTCGTGGTCGGCATGTATAATGAGCAATGTGTTTAGCACTTTTTCCATGATGGGATTCACCACATAGGGTTTGGTATGGCTAGAAAACATCATATTTAAGAAGTTGGCACAATAGCTTCGATTGGCTTCTGGGTAAACAAAAGGCTCGCCAATGCTTGCTTTATAAGAAAAAGCAGCAATGGTTCTAATTTTTGAAATCAAAGCAGTGATCATGAGCTCAAGCTCGCTGGCATCGGTTTCTGCATCGTAATATTTAGGTGCAAACAAACCGAGAGCGTTTACAACGGAACTCAAAATACCCATGGGGTGTGCCGAAGGGGGGACTTCTCTAAAAAAATGAAGTAAATTAGCATGTACAAGAGAGTTTTCGGTGAGCAAACGCCTAAAAACAGTGAGTTCTTCTTCGGTAGGCAGCTCTCCATAAATTAAAAGCCAAGCTGTTTCTGGAAAGGTGGCTTTTTCTGCAAGGTCCTCAATAGAATACCCACGGTATCGAAGGATCCCTTGTTCACCATTTACATAGGTGATGCTACTCTTGGTGCTACCTGTGTTTTGATAGCCATAGTCCATGGTGATCAACCCTGTTTCACGGCGTAAACAAGAAATATCAAAAGCTTCTTCGTTTTCAGAACCTGTGATGGTAGAGTATTCGTAGGTTTTTCCTTTGTAGGAAAGAGATACTTTTTCGGTCATATATTTTGCCTCTTTACAATAGCGTTATAAATATTCTCTAATAAAAGAGGGATTTGGTGGATAGGTACAGAAGAAAAAGCCAATCGAATTAAACCAGAACACACAATCACTCCAGTTCCATAGTCTTTGAGTAAGTCTTTACGAATGCTTTCTGCATCGATACCTATAGGCCGCACACACATGAAATACCCACTATTAAAAGGCATCACGGCAAATGCATTTTGATAATGAGGCTTGGCTTTAAGCTCTTTTTTTATTTCTTCATATCGGTTTTTAAGTACGGTGTATTTTTGTTCTTTTTGTTTCAGATATTGATCGCAAGTGTAGGCTTCAATCAAAGCTTGTTGCGATGGGTTGGGTGCATTAGAAATATTGGCCCTGATAAACCCGGCACTTTTGGCTTCTAGTGCTTTTAGCTGTGCTTCGGTCGCTCCTTTAAATGCAAAGCTAATAAAACCGACTCTGAAACCCCAAACATAATCTTCTTTGGTGGGACCGTCAAGTTTTACAGCTAAAATATTAGGATGCATATCGGCTAAAATTGAAAATAAAGATTCTGTGTAAACCCCTTCTTCATAAACTAATCCAAAATAAGCGTCGTCTAATAAGGCTACAATTTGATCGCCAGATTCTGCAGCTTCTAGTAAAACTTGAGCAATTGCTTTGGCTTCAGTTTCGGTCGGTGTATAACCAGTAGGATTATTTGGGAAATTTAAAAGCACTGTTTTTTTGGATGATTTGCAATTTGAAATGGCTTCTTTAAGAGCCACAACATCAAAAGAATTTTGATTAAAAGTATTAAAAGTGCTTATTTTGGCGTTTCGTCCACACTCAAAAATAAGCTCATAATTATCCCAATATAAATCCGGCATAATCACCTCTTCTTCTGGATCTAAAAACAGATAAGAGGCACAGGATAAACCATGAGTTAAAGCAGCGGTCACTACGGGTAAAGAAAAGTTTTTTCCTTGTAAGCTAGGGTTTTTTTTAGTGATTTGAGATTTCCAAACCTCTCTCAGCTTTTCAACCCCAAAGCTAGGTGCGTACAAAAAACTAGACTTGGCTGTCCCAATTTCATCTTGTACACATGTTAAAGTTAAAGGGGAACCGTCGTCTTCTAGAGCTGTACCAATGGTAGCATTAATAGGTGCATTTTTGGCTTCGGCGCCTTGCCCTAAAATGCCTTTACTCGGAAAGAAAATGGCTTTTCCTTGTTTTGAAAGCATATTCAAAATAGAGCAACCCTCTGAAGAAAGTTCATGATTAAGGGCTTGAGCTAAAGGATGAAAAGTCATTAGGAATCCTGCAATAGGTTAAAGGTGAACAAACGGTGTGAAAAATAAAAAAATCGTTTGCTTTTTTGTAGTTCGTTTCAATAAAATTTAGTATTAAAAGTCCTTTTTATCGGTTTTCATGCTTTATTTAAAATAATAAACTTTAAAATGAGAAGCTAAAGGTGTGTTTGAAAGCTTTTATCTTGGACTTAAAGTTAAAAAGTGCTATAAAATCTTTTTTAGTTGGAGCAAGTGCGTTTAGAATGCTATATTTATATTTAGCACATATTAGAAAAAGCTTTTATGAAAACTTAGGGTGTTTTTAATTGAGGTACTGATTTAAAACACCTTTAGAGTGTCTTAAAATAGAAGTTTGTTAAAAATGAGCAAAATAGGTTTACACAATTTTTTGCAGTAAATTGCATCATTTTTAATGGGTTTTGTTTTTGAGAGCTCCTTTATTGTGAACATTGTACAGAAAATTTCTGTGAATAATGTAGCTATAAATGTTTTTCAAAAAAGTTTTTTAAAGGTGTTCTTTGTCAATGGATTTTTATAATGGCATCGTATTGATTAAAGGTGCCGCTTAGGGTTTTTATGCAAAATATAGATTGGAAAAATATTCCTTTTGGTTTTTCTGAAACAGATTACAATGTTCGCTGTTATTACCGCAATGGAAATTGGGGTGAAATAGAAGTTTCCTCTTCTAATACCATTAATATGCATATGGCTGCGACTTGCTTGCATTATGGACAAGAAGGTTTTGAAGGCCTAAAAGCCTATACAGGAAAAGACAATAAAATTCGTATTTTCAGAGTCGAAGAAAACGCCAAACGAATGCAAAAAACTGCCGAAAGGGTGTTGATGGCTCCTCCTCCGGTAGAACTTTTTCAAAAAATGGTGAAAAAACTTATTCGATTGAACAAACGCTTTATTCCTCCTTATGGTTATGGAGCCACTTTATACATACGACCTCTTTTAATAGGGCTTAGTCCCGAGGTAGGGGTGAAACCTGCCAAAGACTACCTGCTGATTATGTTTGCTCTTCCTGTGGGTGCGTATTTTAAAGATGGTTTCAAACCTGTAGATATGATGATTTGTCGTCATTTTGATCGGGCGGCTCCTTTGGGAACAGGGAATGTAAAGGTGGGTGGAAATTATGCGGCTAGTCTAATGTCTCTAGAGCTTGCCAAAAAAGAAGGTTATTCATCTACTATTTATTTAGACGCTCGCGAAAAAAAATACATAGATGAGTGTGGACCGGCTAACTTCTTTGGAATTAAAGGAAATACCTACATTACCCCTACCTCAGAAAGTATTTTACCCTCCATTACCAACAAAAGTCTCATAGAGTTAGCACAACACTTAGGTTACAAGGTAGAACGCCGTCCTGTCCCTTTCGAAGAGCTTTCTGAGTTTGACGAGGTGGCTGAATGCGGGACTGCAGCTGTGATTACACCTATCAAAAGAATAGTGGACCCTACGCTTCAAAAAGAATTTTTTTATGGAGAAGAAGCTGGTCCTGTTTGCACTCGTTTGTACCAAGAATACACTGCCATTCAATTTGGAGAAAAACCCGATCCATTTGCTTGGACCGAAGTGGTAGAAATAGATTAGGCACTCTCTTTAGTAAGCACCATCTCCTTTGATGACGACTTTAAAAGTTTTGGCTATAAGCTGGGCATCCACACCTAGATTGCCATGACGAACATATTGGTTGTCTAGACGCATCCACTCATCAAAAGAGGTGTTGCTCCTCCCACTCACTTGCCAAAAACAGGTCAATCCCGGAGTGACAGACAAGCGCATTTTATGCCAAGGTAGGTATTCTGCAACTTCGTTTGGCACAGGGGGTCTTGGTCCAACAATAGACATATCTCCCTTGAGAATATTAAAGAGTTGAGGCAGTTCATCTAAACTAAATTTACGGAGTAAACGGCCCAAAGGATAAATTCGGGGGTCGTTTTTCATTTTAAATGTGGGGCCACTAGATTCATTGAACTTTTGAAGCTCTGCTTTTCTCTCTTCGGCATCAGAATACATGCTTCTAAACTTATACATAGTAAAAGGCTTTCCGTTTTTACCCACTCGGGTTTGTTTAAAAATAATGGGCCCTTTGTAGTCACTGATTTTAACGCTCAAAGCAAGTAAGAGTAACAAAGGAGAAAGGAGGATTAATGCTATGGAGCTAAGGCCTAAATCGACTGTTCGTTTGAGTAGATAACGCCACGCCGTTTTTTTACTGTAGTTCATGAGTTCAGAGTAATAAAGACGAGAAAGTTTTATAAAACCTTGACTGCTTTTATTGAATTTTTCAATCACAGAATCAAACTCTTGATCTTCTTTTTCTAACAGTCCTGTATAGGCATAAGCCTCAATAACAGGAGTTTTAGGCAATTCTTTTCGAAGTTGAGAGAGTAAACCAGCTTTGTGCAGATTTCTAAGCATTTGTCGACGAATTTTTTCTAAGGTAGAGATATCGGAGTCTAGTAAAATAAGCCCTAAACCACTACCTTGAGAAAGGTAGCCCATCACATCTGCAAATTTTATTTGAGATAAAATAGAGAGAACGCAAATACTCCAAGTTCGTAATATGACTTTGTTAGGTTTTGCCCATCCAAAAATATCGAATTGCCTGGCATAAATTTTAATATAAAGAAAAGGTTGGTGAGTTCTGTTGGTCCTAAGAAATTCTTCTTTTAGGCGTGCTTGAAAGAGAGAAGCAGGGTACATGGTGCTTCCTAGATTTTGTTCCGAAATCAGACTGTTTAATCGTTTTATAGAATTGTTTTCACTCACACATTAAATATATAATTTCTTTGTAAGATATAATGTTTTAATCCATTTTATTTCACTATTTCATTCATTTAGTGTTTCTTTTTTGAAGTTTTATTGGTTTTATCTGTTTTTTTGCTATTTTAGAGTTTAGATTCTTTGAATTTTATAATCACATTTAGATTTAGATTTGATTTTATTGGAGATTTTATGCGTATAGGGCTTATTGGTGTTGGTACTGTGGGTGGTGGTGTGGTAGAAATTTTAGAATCCAAGTCGGATTTCTATAAAGAAAGCTTAGGACTAAATATAGAGCTTGCTTTGGTTTGTGCTCGAAGTGACGAAGAGCTGGCTCCCTTTAAAGAAAAGGGTTATCCAGTCACTACAGATGCTATGGCTCTAATTCAAGACCCATCTATAGAAGTGTTGGTGGAGTTGGCTGGCGGCTATGAGCTTCCCAAAAAATGGATCCAAGCGGCTTTAGAGCAAGGAAAACATGTGGTGACAGCAAACAAAGCATTGTTAGCTAAATATGGCCACGAACTTTTTCCTTTGGCCAAAGAAAAGGGTGTACACATTTTGTTTGAAGCGGCGGTTGGAGGTGGAATCCCTATCATTCGTAGTTTACAAGAAGCATTTGTAGGCAATGAAGTTCAAAGTTTAAGTTGTATCATCAATGGCACGGCAAACTATATTTTAACTCGCATGTCTCAAGAAGGGCTTTCTTTTCAAGAAGCTCTTCAAGAAGCACAAGAAAAAGGATATGCAGAAGCAGACCCCACTTTTGACATAGAGGGAATAGATGCTGCACACAAAACTGCCCTTTTAGCTAGTTTATCCAGTCGAACTTATGTGGACTTTGAAAAGATTTATGTGAGTGGGATTTCTAGCTTAACCAGTGCGGATATTGCTTTTGCAAAAGATTTAGATTGCTCTATCAAATTATTAGGTATCTATAACAAAGTCGAAGATCAAATCGATGTACGAGTGCACCCGTGTTTAGTTTCCAACGATCATTTGCTATCTAGTGTCAATGGAGTGCTCAACGCTGTGTTTTTGGAATGTGATAATTTAGGGCCTACTTTACAAACAGGAGCAGGGGCAGGTAAACTCCCTACTGCTAGTGCTGTTGTGGCAGATTTAGTGGCATTGTCTAGATATGCCTCTAAGCTTCCGCCTATCCCTATGGATTTCTTTCAAAAAGAAACTAAAGCTAATTTGTTGCCTATTTCCGAAACCAAAACCCGTTATTATTTTAGATTCACCACTCAAGATTCTTATGGGGTTCTGGCCAACATCACACGAGTTTTAGCTGAAAGTCGAATATCTATAGAATCTATCATTCAAAAAGGGGTTCAAGACCCGGGCAAAGTGAGTATTGTGGTGATCACAGAAAAAACCATAGAAAGTCGAGTGAATGCCGCCATAGAGAAAATCGATGCACTCGAAAGTGTCTCTGACAAAAGCCAGGTCATTCGTTTCTTAATGTAAAATTATGTTTAGAGCGACCACTATAGAACGAACATTACTTGTGCTTTCCGATTTAATAGCACTGAGTCTTTGTTTTTTACTTGCTTTTTGGGTGCAGTTTTATAGTGGTTGGATTCCAGATAAATTTGATCCATCAAAACAATTAGTTGATTATTTATCATTGGCTTTATTGATGAATTTGATTTGGATAGGTTTTTTCTTTTTAACAGGCCTTTACCGTTCTTGGTTATTAGAGTCTAGAACCTTTCAACTGATTCATATTTTACGCATTATCTTCATTGGTATAGTGTTTATAATAGTAGGGCTTTTTGGTTCAGAGTTTATAGCAAAAGTGATGGAATCTAGTCCGCTTCATAAAGATTATGTTTATGGTTCTCGTTTTGTGTGGATCCTTTTTTATGGATTGACCGCTTTCTTTTTGGTGCTAAGTTTAAGGATGTTGATTTATTTGTTTTTGCGACGCCTGTTAAAGCAAGGTTATGGAGCGAATCGTATGCTGGTGCTTGGAGCCAATAAAGTGGGGCTTCGTGTAGCACAAGGCTTTATGAATTCGCCAGAGCGAGGGCAAAAAGTGATTGGCTTTGTAGATGAACGCTACCAAGTTTTAGATAAAGAATATGAGGGGATTCCTCTTTTAGGAAAGTACTCTGATTTACCTCGCATAGTCAAAGAAAATCGTGTACGAGGTATTATTATCTCTCATGATAGCACCTCTGTTCAAGAAATCATGCGTATATTGGTATGGCTTTGTGATTTACCTGTACACATTTATATTATCCCCAACCTATACAATGTGGTTCGTGGGCATTTTAAAGCCAATTTAGTTCATGGTTTTGAATTGCAAGAGTTGTTTCCATTTAACATGCCTTATTGGCAGGTGCGTGTGAAACGAGCGATGGATATAGCGATAGCTATGATTTTACTCCTTGTTTCTTTTCCTTTGTTTATTGTAGCCACCATTGCTATAAAATTGGATTCCAAAGGCCCAGTTTTTTATAGTCAAGAGAGGGTGGGTCTTTATGGAAGGCGTTTTATGATCCATAAGTTTAGAACCATGGGAGTGAATGCAGAGGCAAGTGGAGCACAATGGGCCACTAAAGGAGATCCACGCATAACTAGAGTCGGGTTTTTTTTACGAAGAGCCAGGATAGATGAGTTGCCACAGTTGATTTGTGTTTTAAAAGGTGATATGAGCATGGTGGGGCCTAGACCAGAACGAGCTTTTTTTGTAGAACAATTACGCGAACAAGTCCCTTTTTATATCAGTCGGTTAAAAATGAAGCCAGGCCTCACTGGATGGGCACAAGTACGCCACCATTACGACACCAGCATTGAAGATGTTCAAAAGAAATTACAATACGACATGTATTATTATGAAAATATGTCTTTGGTTTTAGATATTCAAATTTTATTTAGAACTATTTATGTGGTGCTCACAGGCAAAGGAGCTCAATGATGAAACAAGATTTAGAATTTCCTGTAGAAGATGCCCTTCAAATGATTCGTTTGGCTCTTCACGAAGATGTTCGCACAGGAGACATCACCAGCATTTGGACCATCCCTCAAGATCAAAAACAAAAAGCTCGCTTGATTGCAAAAGAATCGGGCGTTATAGCGGGGCTTCCTATTATTGACTTAGTTTTTCAAGAACTAAAAGAGACTTCGCTTCAAGTCAAAATGCTTCTAAAAGATGGGGATTGGGTAGAAAAAGGGACGATTATTGCAGAATTAGAGGGGAAAACGCAAAGTCTATTGACTGCAGAGCGTTGTATTTTAAATTTCATACAACAATTATCTGGAGTGGCCACTAGCACTCGTGCATGTGTGAAGGCTTTAGAAAAAGGAAGGACTCAAGTTTTAGACACTCGTAAAACCATCCCGGGTTTTAGAACCCTTCAAAAATATGCTGTGCGTGCAGGTGGGGGCAAAAATCACCGGATGGGGCTTTTTGATATGGTTTTAATCAAAGACAATCATATTACTGCTTCGGGTGGAGTTTTAGAGGCGTTGGCTGTAGTCAAAAAACAAAACATACATGGCGTCAAAATAGAAGTGGAAGTGGAGTCTCTGGATGACTTAAGACTTTTATTGCACCAGGGCGTCGATGTGATCATGCTAGACAATATGGATACAGCGACTATGACCGAAGCGGTAAAAATAGTCCAAGAAAGCAAAGACCAAGTGAAATTAGAAGCAAGTGGGAATATGTCGCTGGAGCGTTTAAAAGAATTAGCGACTATAGGATTAGATTATATTTCTGTAGGGGCTTTAACTCATAGTGTAAAAGCTCTCGATATTTCCATGAGGCTTTAATGAGCAAATCAGTAACAGGTGGCGTCCTTGTAGTGGATGTTGGAAACTCTCATACAGTGGTGGGCATTTTTATAAAAAAGAAAATTGTGAACCATTGGCGTTTGACCACTCGTCCTCACACGACTTCGGACGAGGTTTTAAATCGAGTGAGTGGTTTGCTTCGTTTTTCTGAAATCAGCACCGATCAAATCACTCATATTGGTTTGAGTACAGTGGTTCCTTCTCACGAAAGACCATGGATCAAAGCTTTGACTTATTTATTTAATAAACCCATCCAAGTGATCACCTCTAAAAATTGTTTGAATTTACCCATTGCTTATTTGAACCCTGCCACGGCAGGTTCAGATCGTCTTTCTAATGTTATTGCACTTAGGGAGCGGGGTTATAAAGATGCCATTATCATTGATATGGGCACAGCCACTACCTTTGATGTGATGAAAGATGAGACTTTTGCAGGGGGCCTTATTATACCAGGGATCAACGCTAGTTTAGATGTTTTGACAGAAAAAGCGGCTAGACTTTTGCCTGTGACCATAGAGTGGCCAGACAATTTAATAGCTAATAATACTGATGATGCAATTCGTTCGGGACTTTTATTTGGATTCAAGGCCGAGCTTGAATCCTTGGTCTCTTTAATCAAAAAAGAGTTCAATAAAGACGATATTCCTGTTTTTGCAACAGGTGGGTGGGGTAAAACTATTGCCAAAAGGACACATTGCATAGACACTTATGATCCTTATTTAACTCTTCATGGTATCCGTTTAGTCGCTATTCATGGAGAAGATGCCGCCGAAATAGACGAAGAAGGAGACGAAGAATGAGAGTTTTAGTGACAGGTGGAGCTGGGTTTTTAGGCTCTCATTTATGCGAACGATTGCTTGCCGATGGGCACGAAGTTTTATGTTTAGACAATTTTTTTACTGGCAGAAAAGCAAATATAGCGGCTTTACGAGACATAGATCGTTTTGAACTCATTCGACACGATGTGACAGAACCAATATTATTAGAAGTTGACAGAATATACAACTTAGCTTGTCCAGCAAGTCCCATTCATTACCAGCACAATCCAGTAAAAACCATAAAAACAAGTGTGATGGGTTCTATTAATATGCTTGGTTTAGCCAAAAGAATCAAAGCAAGGGTCATGCAAGCCAGCACTAGCGAAGTGTATGGAGATCCTATCGAGCATCCTCAAAAAGAATCGTATTGGGGCAATGTCAATCCCATCGGGATTCGCAGTTGTTACGACGAGGGGAAACGGGTTGCAGAAACATTGTTTATGGATTATCATCGACAAAGTCAGGTGGATATTCGTATTGTTCGAATTTTTAATACTTATGGGCCTCGTATGCTTTCTAAAGATGGGCGAGTGGTGAGCAACTTTATTGTCCAAGCTTTAAAAGGCAAAGACATTACCATATACGGAGATGGGCAACAAACAAGAAGTTTTTGTTTTGTGAGTGATTTGATCACGGCCATGACAGCCATGATGGAGCAAGAGCAGTGCATTGGTCCTATCAATATTGGGAACCCCACAGAGTTTACTATTCAAGAGTTGGCTAATGAAGTGATTCGTTTGACAGGGAGCAAAAGTAAAATCATTTACCAAGCACTTCCAGGAGACGATCCCAAACAAAGGCAACCCGATATCAGTCAAGCCAAAAAGCTTTTGAATTGGAGTCCAGAAATAAACTTGGAAGAAGGGCTTTGTCAGACCATAGCCTATTTTGATCGCTTATTAGTTCAAGAATAACGATACAATTCTTTGCAGATAGGGCATTTTTCTATTTGGTGTCCTCTTGCTTTACAATAATTTCGTCCAAAATAAATAATTTGCAAGTGTCTTTTGTTCCATGTGTTTTTGGGGAATACTTTTTTTAAGTCTTTTTCGGTTTGTTCTACTGTAGAGCCGTCACTGAGTCCAAAACGAGCCGCGAGTCGATGGATATGGGTGTCCACAGGAAAGGCGGGAATGTGAAAAGCTTGGCTCATCACCACACTCGCTGTTTTATGCCCCACTCCAGGGAGTGCTTCTAAAGCTTCAAAAGTATTAGGGACTTGCCCCTGGTGTTCATCCACTAAAATCTGCGACAAAGCCAAAATATTAGCCGCCTTGGTATTAAAATAAGTGCAGCTTTTAATAAAATGGGTGATTTCTTGGAGGGATAGCTTGGACATTTTTTGAGGAGTGTCGGCCTTTTTAAAAAGAGCAGGTGTGATCAAGTTCACACGATCGTCGGTGCATTGTGCACTCAAAAGGACAGCAATCAAAAGGGTGTAATCGCTGGTGTGATTCAAAGGGATAGGTGGATCGGGGTACAAATCATCTAAAATTTGAGAGATAAATTGGATTTTTTGAGAAGACTTCATAAAATCTCTTAAAGTTTAGCATCTCGAGTGAAATCTTGTTGCATTTTTAGACTAGGCATCTCGTGTTCGGGCCTACCCATAGGTACAGCGGGGACTCCAGCATAGGTGGTGTGTGCAGGAACATGGGTCAAAACCACTGCACCTGCTCCAATTTTAGCCCCTTTACCGATACGAATATTCCCAAGCAATTGAGCGTGGGCTCCAATCATGACTCCACTCTCCACTTTAGGGTGTCTATCTCCAGTTTCATTTCCAGAGCCTCCCAAAGTCACACCATGGAATATCGAAACATTACAATCAATTTCTGCAGTTTCTCCGATCACAATATTGGTGGCATGGTCGAGCAAAATCCCACAGCCGATTTTTGCTGCTGGATGAATATCCATGCTAAATTTTTGATTCACAATACTTTGGAGCACTTTGGCCGAAAATATTTTATTGGTATTCCAAAGAGAGTGGGCGGTCCTAAAGGCTTGAATCCCTTGATAGCCTTTAAAAAACAGTAGAGGTTCCAAATAAAAAGAACAGGCGGGGTCTCTATCTTTAGTAGCGAGCAAGTCGCAAATAGCGTCGTCTATAATCGAAGGGAACAAGTTGAATTGATTCAAAAATAACTTTTCTAAATCGACTTTACTCACCAAGTCACCGCCTAATTGCTGTGCTAAAATGGTAGCGAGCATTTCTGGAAAACTTTTTTTAGAAAGGATTTGTTCATCTAAAATACAAATCGAAAAAGCCTCTTCTTTCTTTAAGTCTAGAGCTTCTTGAATGATTATTTTTTCGAGTTCATGTGCGGTCATCAGTAAAAACAGTCCTTATTCATAATTAGAATGCATTTATTCCCCAATGTAGCTTTTAGGGAGCGGTGGAAAAAATCCCTCTTGTCGCAAAGTCGCAAAAACGCGCAGTAAATCTTTTGGACTCAGTTTATCCATTTTTAAAAGCAAGTCTTCGGGCAATCGTTTTTGAAGTCTAAAAGCATATGGAATTGCTGTAGAATTTGAAAGCCACCAAGCCACTTTGAGGCGCTTAAAAAATGAAATCCAAGGAAAAACATCGTGCTTTTTTAAAAGAACTTGGGCTGGTTTCAAGGCATCTCTGGCTTCTAAGACCAAAGTCCCGTCTTGAAAACATTGACTGATAACAGCATGTCGTTTTACAAATTGAGTCGCTTTTTGGGGTTCAATTTCAAGCACGATTTCCATGTTCTAAAGATAGAAATATTATGCTTTTTTGAAATACAAGAATAGATAATGAAGTTTCAGAAGCGCCTGGTTGAAATATAAAAGCATATTTTTAGCTTTCTAGTTTTAAAATTTTTTGTTGAAGATATGCTGCTCCATTTTAAATATCATTTTATTTTAAAGGATAAATACAAGGATTTTAAGTTTTTCGTGTTTTTTGTTTTATTGTTTTTCTATTTTATACACAAATGTTTCGAAGAATTTTATATTTTTTCCTTTTAGCTTATTCTGCTTGGGCTGCTCCTGTTCGTATTGTGGGTGTGGTTTTAGACGGGGCAACGGATCGCCCTATAGCAGATGTCGAACTCCTTTACAAATCAGGGAAAACTCTGGTTCAAAGCAACTCTTTTGGTCGTTTTGAAACAGAGGTAGAATCTCAAAATGCCAGTCTGCTGGTATTAAAAAAAGGCTATGACAGTCTTTGGGTAGAACTTTCGGACTATCCCGATTTATTAGATTTGGTTTTTGTGCTATCTGCAGAACTCAGAGACCTTGGGCAATCCACGATAGTAGCGGGTGAAGCAGAAATTCAATGGCAAAGCGCGCATCAAGTAGAATTGAGTGAACTCGAAGATGCCGCCGGGATGCGTCTAGATTTGGCAGAACACTTGACTCAAATGTCTGGAATATCAGGTCAAAAGGATTTTTCTAGCGACTTGTATTACAATGGTTCCAGAGCCAAAGATGTGTCTTATCATTTGGGGCGTTTAAGAGTCCCTAATATGCGTCACCTAGACTTAGGTTTCCCTGGCAATTTATCTGTGATCAATCCTCGCACTTTGAGTCAAATTGAAACCCACGATCACTATGGTGCGGGCCCTGCAGACCAAGGTTTAGCAGCTTCCATTCAATACCAGCCGCAAGCTCCCAGAGATAGTTTTTCTGCCTCTTTTTCTTTAGGAGTGACGCTTCAAGAGTTGGTCATAGAAAGTCCTTTTTTTATTGGCAATTCTTTTCGCTTTTCATTTCGTAGACTCGACGAGGCCATGCTTAAAAACTTAGGAGAAAAGTTTTTTTTAGAAATGAAAAAATCAGACCCTTACAGTGACGAGCCTATTAAAACAGCCAATCCTTTCAACCTCAGTGCATTTGATATAACCAGTACCATTTATGGCTTAGATTCTATGGGAAACAACTGGTCTTTGAATTTGCTTTATAGTGATGACGAGTATGTGATTCGACAAGACACCACCAATGCAATGAGCGAAGTCAACTCCATTGATATTATCAAAGGTACCCAGAGCTTTTTTGTTTTGGGATTTGAATATAATGCTTTTTTAGGGACAAGTTTTCATTTAGGTTATGTGCGGGAACTGGATTCAGATACGCTGAGAGACACCACTGGTTTTAGAACAGGCTTGGTTGGCGAAGAAGCTTCTTTTATAGACGGCTATGAAATGGAAAAAACAAAGTGGAGTGCCGGGCTAGAAAAACAATTCAGTGGTCATATTTTGGGGGCTGATCTTGCTTTTAATTTAGTGATTGATCGATATGGGCTAGAGCGACAATTTCCAGATTTTTCTGCCCTTCAAAAATCAAAACTCCAGGCATATGTGTTCAATGCTTTGTCTCAAATGCGATGGCACTCTATAAATAGAAAAACGGATTTAGCCATCGGAGCGGTCACCAGTTTGGACGGTTCATCTAGTCCTTTGGCTTCTTTGGATATAGAACAAAAGTTTTTTAAAAATGATCAAGATTATTTTCGGTTGTTTTGGGGCTCGGCTTGGCGTGGTGACTTTGAGTACCGTTATATTCAAAAAGAAATTCACCCTTTTATAGAAAAAGCAGCTTCTACCAAACTAGGAGGTGCCTATGTTTCTAAATATTTAAGTATAGAACCCCAAACTTTTGCACGATATTATCTAAACCCTAAACTTCCAGAACTCCAAGCCCACGCACATTATTCAGAGTTAAATAAAGCAAATTACGCATGGGTGCTTGGCCTTCAAAATAAAATAGAATGGAAATCTTCGCATCATTTTTCAGTGCTTTCTAACGCAAGTTCTGTGTATGGAGAATACGAACTTGAAAACAAAAAGTCTCTGCCTTGGGAGTCTAATGCTCGCTTAGATTTGCTCCACCATTTTCGTTTTTATCCTAGAAAGGACTCTTTAGTTTCTTTTATACTTTCTCATCAAGCTGCATGGCATCGTCCTTTATATTATTATAAAGTCAAGGCCTCTCGTATGGAATCTGGAGAAGAGGTCTGGGGAACTCGAGAAATCAAATCATATCATTTGTATAGCGATTTATTCAGGACAGATTTGCGAGTGAACTTAGATTTACCGGGTCAAAAGTCCATCTTCAAGCAAGTTCGTTTTTATTTAGAAGCTAATAATATTTTTGCTCATTTGAAGGTTAAACATTTTAGATTTTTGGGAGGAGAAAACGATCGTAATCGTTCTTTAGTCACTCAAAAACAAGATGAAAATTCTAAATACACTTATGATTTAGTCCCTTTGATGAGCAAAGGCATGGGTTTGTTTATCCAATTTGGAGTGGAGGGGCGGTTTGGCATTTAGGGTTCTATTCTTATGGAGTGCGATCTCTTTTATATTTGCTAATGAGGTTGTTTTTGAACCCAAAAGTCCCGCAAAACCTCTTCGATTTTGCAAGGCCTTTCAGCTTTTTTTAGACCACACCCAATTAGATTCTAACTATGTAGAAATCACTCATTGGAAAGGGCTTCGTTTTGATCTTCGATACGCCAGTTTTAATAATGTGACAGGGCATGATCTGTATTGCGGTAGCTCCAGAGTCTTTTTGCACCGAGAAGCAGCACACAAGTTAAAAAAAGCCATGAAATTACTTGAAAAAGAAAAACCGGGCCATTCTTTTTTGATTTTTGATGCACTTCGACCTTTATATGCTCAGGAAGAGTTAAAAAAGCTGGTTCGAGGGACTCCGTTTTCTCATTTTGTGTCCAATCCTGGATCTGGAAGTGTGCATAATTTTGGTTTAGCAGTGGATTTGTCCATTGTAGATCCTTTAGGAAATCCTTTGGATATGGGGACCGATTTTGACTCTTTTGAAGCTTCTGCAGGAAAGTCCGGAGAGGCTGCAGCACTGTTGTCTGGAAAGTTACAAGAAATACAGGTGGAGAACCGTGAATTGTTGAGGAGCCTTATGATTCGGGCGGGTTTTATTCCTTTACCAAGTGAGTGGTGGCATTTTAATGCATACCCTTCAAAAGCAGTGCGAGAAAATTATAAAAAAGTACCTTTGTAAACAAAAGCCAGGCGCTTCTGAAACTTCAATCATTTTAAAGAGGCCCTTGTAAGCCTGTCGTTTAGAGCAATGCCAAGGCCTTCGTTGGGAATAGGGTCTACCAGAATAAGCTCGTGAGGGACTCTGTCTAATCGGTGTAAATAGTCGTATAAATTTGCGGTGGCCTCTAGCAAGTTTCCGCTTTTTGACAAGTTGAGTGTGGCTTGTAGAGGGTGTTGCGTGTCTGCAAAAGCGAGGCGTACGGTGTTGGGCGGGAGTGGCTTTGGATAAGCTTTGGTGTTGTAATGAAGCGGCGTGCGTGGTTGGTAGTGTGTGTCCATGCTTCCAGGAGAAGCCATGGCTTTGCCGGGGGCAGAATTAGAGGGCTGAATGGTTACTTTTTGGACTAAAGCTTGGATCATTGAAGGGGTGATAGCACCTGGTCGTAAAATTTGAACAGTTTCATTTTTAAAACTTACAATGGTGCTTTCTACACCCACACTGCAAGTGCCACCATCTACAATCCCACTGATTTTATGGCCTAGTTGTTCTAAGATATGTTCGGGGCGGGTGGGACTCAGCCGCTTGAATAAGTTTGCACTGGGAGCCGCTAGAGGGAAGCCGCAGAGTCGAATGATTTCTTGGGCTATGGGGTGTGCAGGGAAGCGAATGGCTACACTAGGAAGCCCACTGGTGGCAAGGTCTGGAATGCAAGGTTTTTTGGGCAAAACCATAGTGAGGGGCCCAGGCCAAAATGCTTGGGCTAAGGTGTGAGCCTGCGGAGGGATGTTTTGAGCGATTTCGTTCAATGTAGAGTGTTCAGCGATATGCACTATCAATGGATCAAAAGTAGGCCGTCCTTTGGCTTCAAAGATTTTAGCAAGAGCCAAAGTTTCTAGTGCGTTTCCAGCAAGGCCGTAAACAGTCTCCGTAGGGATTGCTACAATTTCTTTTGACTGGAGTAAGCGAACAGCTTCTTTTATACTAGTCCATGTCGGTTGCATTACTTTGGTGATTTTCGAAAATGGTGTCACAGGCTTTGTTGAAACGCTTCCATATCTTATCGGAGTGTCTCCGTGGAACAGCCCCTATTTCTTTCCAAAGTCTTCGTAAATGTTTCACATGATTTTTTGCTTCTTCACGATTTTCATCGTTTAAGTTTTCAATCAGTCGTTCCGCTTCTTCACAAAGTAAAATCTTTTTTTGAAGGTTGTTTTTTCGAGCCTGTTCTTGAATTTCTAATTGATCTCTGCGACGAGTGAAAAAGTCGTCGTTGATGTTTTTCCATTCTTTTTGAAGCTCTGAATCTTGGATGCCAATAGAACCTAATTTTTTCCATTCTTTTTGGAGTTCTCGAATTAAGTTAGCACTATGATTAGAACCAGAGTCTTCTAATAACTCCTTGATTTGCTCTATCATGGCTTCTTTTTGGACTTTGATTTTTTCTAAACGCTCTCTAAATTCAGGATGAGCCAGAGCAAAGTTTTCTACAATTTGATTAGCAATCATAGAATATCTTTTGTAAATAGAGTCCACTTCTTCTTTGGGCACATGCCCTATTGAATTCCACTGGGCTTCTATTTCTTTGAGTATCGTTAGAGATTCTATATTGGTGTAGTCTAGTTCCAAAGATTCTAATTTTTCACACAAATCTTCTTTGGCTTTGAGATTGTCCGCTTTTTTTGAATCTAAACCTTCAAAATGTTTTCTTTTGTTTTGAAAAAACACATCACAAGCCAGTCTAAATCGAGTCCAAATTTCTTCCGATTTGACTTTGGGCACAGGGCCTATTCTTTTCCATTCTTCTTGTAATTCAATGAGTTGATTGGAAGTTTCATTCCATTCTTCAGAGTTTTGAAGGGCTTCTGCTTTTTCACAAAGTGCTTGTTTTTCTTCGTAATTTTTTTGACGCACAAGATCTTCTTTCTTTTGCTCTTCTTTGTGTTTGTTATAAAACAAATCGGCGAGACTTTGGAAGCGATCCCATTGGCCTTGATTTTTATCTTTGGGAACATGTCCAATAGCTTTCCATTCGCTTTGAGCCATTAAGAATGACTTGAATCGTTCACGCCAAGCGATAGACTCGTCATTAAAAAGTTGTTCAATATTGTCTAAAATATCTTCTTTGAGTTTTAAGTTCTTCTCTTTTTCAACTTTTTGCTCTTCGAGCAAAGGAGCACAATGCTCTAAAACTTCTTGAGTGAAATTTTGAAATTTTTCTTTGAGTTCTGAAACTCGATCGGGAGAGACTAAACCTATATTACGCCATTGAGAGTGTAAAGAACGGAGTTTTATTAAAGTTTCTTTTGTACACTCTTCTTCTTTGCTAAGTTTTTCAATCTCTTCGATTAGGGCTTCTTTGTCTCGTTCGTTATGCCAAGCTTCCCATTCTTTCATTTCCTGAAATCTAGAGGTAGCTTCCTTGTATTCTTGCCAAATCTCTTTGTATGCAAATTTGTCTTCTCCAACAATGGAGACCCATTGACTATAAGAATCTCGTAAAAGCTTAGATATATGGTTAAAATCTTGAGCTTCGTCTATTTTCTTTATATTCTCAATGATTTCTTTTAATTTGACTATGTTTTCATTAAAATGTGATTTTTTTTCAAGCTCATAGTCATTTATTTTACCTTTTATCTGTATCAATGCGTTTTGGTATGCAGTTAAATCTTCTTCATGGGGGGCTTGGGGTAAAGATTCCCAGTTTTCAATCAAAGCGTTTAATGCATTCGATGTGTTGGCATTGACTTGATTTTTAGTTAATAGTTCTAATTGATCTATTAAGTCTTGGTGTAAAGAAAAAGAAATGTCTAAATTTATCTCTTCGGAGTCATTAGGTGCTTCTTTTAAAAGAGTTTTATTGTAGCGTGCGGCAGTCAATTCAAATCGTTTGAGTAACAAAGTAGAAACGCTGGTTTTTTGTGAGTTCCAAATGTCTATAATCTCTTCTATTCGAAACTGGTGGTCGCTGATTTTTTCATGACTCAATAAATGGTCCAGTTCATCTAAAAGAGAGGTGAGTTCTGCTTCTTTTTGCTTTAACTCCTGGGCTTTTTTTTCTTCTTCTTCTAGTCGTTCAGTTTCTATAGCACAGCGATTTTTAAAATCGAGATAGAGTGCGTCTAAATCATTTTGGGCTAGTCCCATGCCTAGTTTATTCGCTTCTTCCATTAAATTATTAAACTCGGTGAGCACAGAGAAACAATTTTTGTTTTCATTCAGTCGTTTTGCTTGTTGTATTAAAACTTCTCGTTGTTTAATGAGTAAAATCTTTTTTTCATTTTCTGACTCGTCTTCAGTGTTTAATGACTTTAGCTTTTCTATGGCTTTTTGCCTCACCGAATTGTGTATTGATTTTTCAGAAATGTCCGAAAGGATCGATTTACTTTCAATGAAATTGACTGCCGTGATGGCGATGCTTTCTTTAGGATCTTTGAGTGCAACCGGCGATAAAAAACTTGGTTTTGAACATTTATTGACAAGAGCTAAACGCAACTCAGAAGAAGGCATTCTTTTTAGAAGTTCTTCTGCGACTTTTGTGTTAGCAATTAAATCGATATACTCGAATTCTTGTGGTGAGGCTACACCACGAAAATCTCTTAGGTATTTGGAAATTTCTTCTATTAAGGTGTTTTCAGCTGCTTTTTGAATCACAGGTTCACCGTCAGTGGTATTGATTTTTAGAAGAGTTTCAATTTTGGTGAGTTTTCGAATGGCCGAAATACGAACATCCATGTCAATGTCGTGGAGTGCAAGTTCTTCAAAGATGTCTTGGTCTTCTTTGCTTAGTTTTTCTATGGCACTAAGGCGTATTTCAGGGTCAGAGTTTTTCCATTTAGGGTTAAAAAAATTTAATATACTCATGAGGATCTCCATATAAGAAGGCATTTCTATGAAAAGAAATTGTAGTTTTTGGTTTTTATACAAAACAAATAAGGAAGTTAAAAGATTAATAACTTTTTAAATTTTGCCAAGTTATGAAAACCAACTCTTATAATCTAAATAAAACAACTCGTAAAATTCTGATTATCTTCTTTTTTATTTCAAATTAATGTACTTTTTTCATAGATTATGACAAAAAAACAAAAAAAAGGTGAAGATTTTTCTTTTTTAAAGCAAAGTCACGATTCCAAAGACTTTGAAGTTTTTTGTGAAATAGTGATTCCAAAAGTACCTCAAGCATACACCTACGGTCTAAAAGATTCAAAAAATGTGAAAGAGGGGAGTGTAGTGTGGCTGCAGTTTGGTCAAAGGAAGCCAGAGTTAGGAGTGGTATTACGGATTATTAAAGAAAGACCCTCTTTTAAAGTAAAGCTTGCTGTTCCAGATTCAAGTGCTTATTCTTTTTCACCCCGTTTTATGGCTTTACTTTTGTGGATTTCTCATTATTATTTGTGCCCTATTGGAGCCTCTTTAGCCGCCTTTATCCCAGCAGCTTTTACAAATTATTTGGATTTATTATCCAAAGAAAAAGACAAGTTAAAAGAAAATTCTCATGGCAAAATAGAAGAAGAGGTCCTCTTAGAGATCCATAAAAAATTGCCCCCTCCACTGACATTAGCTCAAAAAAAGGTGTGTCATCAATTAAAAGAAAGCTTGAATAAACAGGGTTTTAGAGGTGTTTTATTGCATGGGATTACTGGTTCTGGAAAGACAAGGGTTTATCAAGAATTGGTGAAAGAAAGCATTAAAGTGGATAAACGGGTATTGATTTTGGTCCCAGAAATAGCTTTGACACCGCAAACGGTGGATCGTTTCTCTGCTTTTTTAGAGGAGCCTATTTATGTGTATCATTCAGCTTTATCTGTAAAACAAAAAAGAGAAACTTGGTTGCAACTGCTTCAAAAAAAAGCACGGGTGCTTATAGGTACAAGGAGTGCTATTTTGGCTCCTTTTGATTTTGATGTGGTTATTTTAGACGAAGAACACGATGCTTCTTATAAACAACACGATCCTGCTCCTCGTTATCATTGTAAAGAAGTAGCCTTTCATTTGGCTTACAAGCACGGGGCTATGGTTGTTCTTGGGAGTGCAACCCCTTCATTAGAATCCTATTATTATGCCATGCAAAATAAGTTGCTCTATTTGAGTTTGAGTGAACGGGCAACAGAGGTTAGTCTTCCAGAAGTTCAGCTGATCGATATGCAAAAAGAAGGTGTTTTACAGCAAAAAGGTGTTTTGCTGTCCTCTAAGCTAAGAGAGGCTATCACAGATTGTTTAGCTGCTGGCAATCAAGCTATTATTTTAATGAATAGAAGAGGTTATGCCAAAACCCGACTTTGCTCTTCTTGTGGTGCCATACTTTTTTGTAAAAACTGCAATATCCCTCTGGTGTATCATAAACAGTTTCAATCCTTGCTTTGCCACTACTGTGCTTCTTTGTATCCTGTCCATAGCCCTTGTTTTACTTGTGGCTCAGAAACATACGAGTTTCAAGGCGGAGCTATCGAAAAGCTAGAAGAAGAAATAATAAATTGGATTCCTAGTGCTAAACTCATCCGAATGGATAGGGACACCACACAAAATGTAGGTTCCATAGAAAAAATTTTAAAGGCTTTTAGAAGTGAAGAGTATAATGTTTTATTGGGCACTCAAATGGTGACTAAAGGGCATGACTTTCCTGGTGTTCAATTGGTTGGAATTGTAGGGGCAGACACAGGGGCAGGTATTCCTGATTTTAGAATGAGTGAGCGCTTATTTCAGCTTTTAAGTCAGACAGCAGGTAGGGCTGGAAGGAGTCGAGAAGGGGCTTTGGTGTTGGTGCAAACCATGAATCCTTCCGATCCTATTATGCGTTTTGCTTTGCAGCACGATTATATCGATTTTGCTAATTTGGAGTTGAAAATGAGAGAAATGGCTCATTATCCTCCTTTTGTGAAGCTCTTGACTGTAGAATTGGGAGCAAAAAGTTTTGAAGTATTGATGGATGCTGTTCATAAACTCGAGGCCTTGTTAAAAAAACACACTCAAATAGAAGTTTTAGGCCCTGTAGAAGCCTTTGTGCCTAGAGTGAACAAAATTTATTGGCAACGCTTTATATTAAAAGCGGCTTCAGTTTCTCTTTTTAGAAAAGCTTTAAAAATAGCAATAGAAAATCCTAAAAGTTTAAAAATAGCTTCATCGGTGATAATCAAATTAGAGATAAATTAAGCTTTAGTTATTTTGATTTTATTTGACTTCATTCAATAAAATGTTTTTTAATTCTATTGTTGCTTTTTGTAAGTCATCATTAATGATGGTGTATTCATATTTACCGTGTTTTTGGGCAAAATCAATTTCTTTTAGAGCGTTTCTTAAACGCAATGAAATGGTGTCATCGTTATCAGTTGCTCTATCTTTAAGGCGTTTTTTTAACACTTCCATAGAAGGGGGAAGTATGAGGATTCCAACGGCTTCCGGATATTCTTTATCAAAGTTGATTTTTCCAAATACATCTAAGTCAAACAGTATTTTTTTACCTTCCGCCAATTTTTTTTGAACAAAATCTTTAGGAGTGCCGTAGTAATTTCCATGCACCTCATTCCATTCCACTAGCTCATTGTTTTTTATCATTTCTATAAAATCTTTTTTACTTTTAAAAAAGTAGTGGACTCCCTCTATTTCTCCTTCTCTTGGCATTCTGGTGGTGGCCGAAATTGAATAGCAAATGTTAGGGATTTGAGGAATTACTAAATCTTTTAAGGTTGTTTTTCCTGCTCCGCTGGCTGCACTCAATACAAAAAGTTTTTTATTCATGTTTTATCCTCAATATAAAGTGGCCTTTGTTTGACTTCATCGTAAATTCGACCGATATATTCTCCTAGAATTCCAATAGAAATGAGCTGAACACCTCCAAAAAATATAATGGTAGTCATTAATGAAGCCCATCCTGGAACAGTAGTTTCGGGGTGGGTGAATTTTTCATAAATACTCCAAACCAAAACTACAAAAGAAACCATGGTGGTAAAAAGCCCTATCAAAAAGCTGATTTTTAGTGGAGTAGTACTAAAACTTGTGATTCCATCGATAGCCAGACGAAACATTTTCCTGAATGGATATTTTGAAACTCCTGCTTTCCGTTCTGCACGCTCGTATAAAACACCTGTTTTTTTGAACCCTATCCAACACACAAGGCCTCTTAAAAAACGACTCCGTTCTGGAAGTTTATTCAACTGATCCACAACCACTCTATCCATCAGTCTAAAATCACCGGTGTCTGGCGGAATTTCGATGTTGGTTAAAAAATGTATAATACGATAAAATAAAAAAGCAGAAGTTTTTTTGAATAAGGATTCTCCTCGCCTTTTCTTTCGTTGTGCATAAACTACTTGGTAGCCCTCTTTCCATTTTTGAAGCATTTCATGGATTAGACTAGGTGGATCTTGAAGGTCTCCATCTATAATCACTATGGCCTTGCCTATAGCATGTTGCATTCCAGCGCTAAAAGCCGCTTGATGTCCAAAATTTCGACTGAAATTGATGAGTTTATTTTGTGGAGTATGCTCTAAAAGAGCTTCTAAAATAGATCGAGTATTATCGGTAGAGCCATCATTTACAAAAATGAGTTCGTGTTCTATGTCTGCGAGTTCTTTTTCTAAAGTTGAAAAGGTACTTGCTATGATTTCTTCTTCATTATAAATTGGAACAATGACAGATAAAAGCATAAATACTCCAGAAACTTAGTATAAAGTTGGATAAATTAAGTTAAAATGATCACAATCGATTGAACTTAGTGATTTAGAGATAATACTAAGTTTTTTGATGTTATTCATGGGAACCTCGATATAAAGAAGCTCATAAGGGTTTATTTCAGCACTTTTATACAAGACTTGCTCGTCTCCTAATACTTCAACCGAAATGCCGTCACCACAAAGACTTTCGTCATCTAAACCAGCATAAAAAGAAAGTTTTTGATAGGGCTTGTCTAGTAAAAAACTTGTTGCAGAAGCAGCGTGCATTCCAAAACCTTCCTCGTATTCTTTTTTATTCACAGTCAGTTTGTTGTTTTCTACAGAAGTGTTTTTTTGAAGACTGCCCCAATCTTGTCTGTGAGATAAGATAGGTAAATCGATGAGTTTGGTGGCATTTTTAGGGTTAAAGACAATTTTTGAACTTTGATAAAGGGGCTTGTTTTGAATGGAATCTTGGACTATAAAGTCCATTTGATTGTAGCCAGGTTTTAAAAGTTGTGTTTCAAAAATTTGATGAGCTGAGTCTGTCAAGTAAGGCTCTTCTATAACTAAGTTTTGGTTTATATAAATACGAGTGAGCCAAGTGCTATGTTTAGAGGCTGGAGTCGTATAAGAAACTGAGAGTGAGGAATCTAAATCGATGCTTTGAACCTGCAACAAAGCGTCATTTAAGGCTTGCTTTTCTCCTTTGATTTTGTAGATCTCCAGCCAATAATTGTTGGTGATTAAAACACGATGAATAGGACTCAAGTCCATTTTTTCTTCAAATAAGTCGCAAGTGGTAGGGATTCTATTTTCAACCGCTTTTTGATGGTAAGTTTTACTATCCCAACAATCTAATCCCCTTACATAATAAATTTCTTCATCATAGTGATTGAACCATTGATGGAGAGCTTTTTCGCCTCTTTGTGTGAAAAGATCGTAGTGAACTGCAGAATAGCCATAACCAATAAAATGCCAAGGCCTTGCATACACAAAAAGTCTGTTTTTGGAGGGCAATGTTTTTAACCAGTCTAAAAGGTGCTTTTCTTCTGTGGTTAAATGGTTTCTATTGTACATGATATTAGCGTTGAAGCTCTTTTTGTGCGAAAAAGTATAAGAAAAAGTGATGCTGCTAATGATTATAATTAAAATGGCGGTTGTTTTTGGGCTTTGAAGGTGCTTTTTAGTTATCCAAGAACTGAGTATTAAACGAATAGAAGTCACAAGACCAAAAGCTGCTACAAAAGCCATCGAAGGAAACATAACTAAACTATATCGTTGGTTAATTTCTATAGAAAAATCTCCTGAAACATTTTCTAAAATGGCATAGCTTTGGAGATGGTATAAAATTAAAAACAAAAGACTATAAAATGAGAATGCAGGTTTCTTGTTTTTAAGTTCTAAAACGGCAGAAATTAAAAGTACAAAAAATCCAAGAACAAATAAATAATTAAAATAAGTGAAAAAAGGATTGGATAAAAAACCATTCTCTAATAATGGAGAAGTCATCACCTGCCAGTTTTTATGTATGTGTTCAAAAAAATGCCCGTGAGCCTTGAAGTTTCCGCCTTGAAAATCAAAACCTTGGTAATAACTAATAGTAAATAAAACAGGGCTAATAAAAACCGATAGAGTCAAGAAAAATGCAGGAGCTTTAAGGCTTTTTTTATCTAAAATTTTGGGTATGGCAAACACAATAAAAGCAAAAAGACAAAACATAGTTTCTTGTCTAGTTTGGGCAAAAAAGGCAAGCACTAAAGCCAAAAAAATCCAATGCAATACAGTGTTTTTTTGATAAGCCCATTTAAAAACTAAAAGAGCTAAAGCTGATAAAAATATATAAAGAGGCTCTACAGAAACCGAGCGAAATTGAAATAAAACAGTGGGTTGAGAAATTAAAAAAGAGGTAGAAATAAAAGAAAGGAGTGGATCTTTAGTCCATACAAAAAGGGCTATAAAAAAAAGAATTGCGGTGGCAAATAGCAGTAAAAGCTGTGCATTAAAAATCCATTTCAAATCACTTCCAAAAAGAAACATTCCAATGGTGTACAAAAAAGATTGACCTTTTGTTTTAAAACTATTAGAGCTTGCATGACAGTGAAGTGTTTGATCCTTGAACTCTCCTTGAATGCAAGTGCCCGACGAGTGATTGTGATAAAAATTTTGAGCCATAGATAAAAAGACGCTTTCATCGCTTTGAACACGGTGTCTAGCTTCGATTTGTGTGGCTGCAAAAAAAGTGCTGGTAATGGCAAAAAAAGTGATCCCTAATATAAGTTTTTTTGAAGGGAAGTTTTTTTTAATCCAAGCCTTAAAGTCTGAGGATAAAAAATAAAAAATAAAGATTCCAATAGAAAATTGAATCACAAACAACCACAAGGGCAGGTTTAAATCCGCCAAACGAATCGCTTCTTTTTGTCCTATATTGGGGAGTAGATAAATTATAAAAGGAATCACAAGTGCTAGAAGCGTTCCAAAAATCCCAAATGGATGCAATAAGTTTTTGAATAATGTATGTGCTTTTTGAATCATAAAACAGAATGGATAAGGTTGTTTTTAGTAAATATTAGCATTTGAAATAATACTAGAGCATAAATCGTTCTTAGAAAAGAGCTTTATGAGGCTCTTTAGCACTGAATATAGGTTATTTAGATAAAAGTGCTTGTGAAATTTGAAAAGAAAAATTAAATTTGGCACGCCAAGTCTATTTATTTTAAATGAGGTTGTTTTAGTGCAAAATGAGTTAATATTAAAAGCCGCAAATAATGCAAGAATTCTTTCTGCTGCCATGGTTCAAAAAGCAAAATCAGGGCATCCTGGTGGGGCTATGGGTGCTGCAGATGCTGTGACGCTTTTATTTGCAGAGTTTTTACGCTTTGATCCAGATAATCCTCATTGGATGGGGCGAGACCGCTTTTTTATGGACCCAGGACATATGTCTGCTTTACTTTATTCGGAGCTTGCTTTTGTACGGCAGATGAATTTGAAAGAGTTAGAGAATTTTAGGCAGTTAGGGAGTGAGACTCCGGGGCATCCAGAGCTAGCAGTTCACCAAGGTATCGAAAACTCATCTGGTCCTCTAGGTTTGGGACATGGAATGGCTTTGGGTTCTGCAATTGCAGAGCGATTTATGGTCGAGCGTTTTGGAGATATTGTAGAACACAAAACAGTGGTATTAATTTCTGATGGTAGTGTGCAAGAAGAGATCGCTTATGGGGTGGGGCGTGTAGCAGGTCATTTGCAAGTCTCTAATTTGATTTTATTTTACGACGCTAATGAGGTACAACTTTCTTGTAAAACCAAAGATGTCATGGCTTTTGATGTGGCAAAACAATACCAGGCATGGGGTTTTGAAGTATATGATGTGGATGGTTCCGATATAGATGCTCTTCGTAAGGTTTTTCAAAAAGCTTATGCAGAAACAGAAAAACCCGTCTTGATTATAGGTCGTACTGTTATGGCTAAAGGGGCTATAGCAGAAGACGGTTCCTCTTTTGAAGGGAAGGTGAGCACCCATGGACAGCCTTTAAACGCTGCTGGAGCCTCCACTGATGCCACTATCAAAAATTTAGGGGGTGATCCCAATAATGCTTTTCAAATTTTTCCAGAAGTAGAAGAGGCTTTTGATCTTAGGCTCCAAGAGCTTCGTGAAAATGTTAAAAAATGGAAAATCAAAAAAGAAAAGTGGGATTTAGAAAACCCTGAACTATCTAAAACCTTAAATGATTGGAATAAAGGTCAAGGTGTTCAGCTTAATTTGTCTGAACTTCCTATTCAAGAAGGGGTGGCCACACGAGTTTCTTCGGGCTCTGTCTTGGCTTATTTGGCCACTCATTATAAGAATATAATATGTAGCTCAGCCGATTTGTCTAACAGTGATAATACCCAAGCATTTTTAGATAAAACTGGTATCTTTAAACCCAAAGATTTTAGTGGAGCCTTTGTGCAAGTTGGTGTTGCAGAGCTTACCATGGGAGCCATTGCTTGCGGTATTGCTTTGAATCCAGGCTTGTATCCTATTTGTGCTACCTTTTTTGTTTTCAGTGACTTTATGAAGCCTGTGATTCGTATGGCGGCTTTAATGGGACTTCCTGTTAAATATGTGTTCACTCACGATAGTTTTAGAGTCGGAGAAGATGGGCCCACTCACCAACCTATAGAGCACGAAACTCAAATTCGTCTTTTAGAGTGTTTGACCAAAGAGAACGGAAAAGCCGAAATGCTGGTGCTTCGACCTGCCGATGCTTTTGAAACACTGGTGGCTTGGGAAATGGCTTTTGAAAATACAGATAGCCCCACAGCTCTTATTTTAACAAGACAAAATGTAGATTCTTTACCAAGCCTCAATGGATCTGCCTATGAACGAGCGAGTGCCGCTAAAAATGGAGCTTATATTGTCAGTGATAACTCCGTTTCTCATCAAAAACCAGATTTAATTTTAATCGCCAGTGGATCAGATGTGATGCTCAATCACCAAGCAGCTGAAATTCTTCGCAAGGAAGGCCTTTTGGTACGGGTGATTTCTATGATTAGCCCTGCATTATTTTTAAAGCAAAATAAAGCATACCAAAACGAGGTCTTGGAGCCTTGGCGACCTACTCTGGCTCTTTCTAGTGGTTTGCCTCTTTTATTTAAACCTGTTGTGGGTGGTTTTGGTAAAACTATAGGGCTAAAGCGTTTTGGAGCTTCTGCTCCTGCTGCTATTTTAGAAGCAGAGTTTGGATATACACCAGAAGTTGTTGCTGCAAAGGCAAGGGATTATCTTCAAGAATATAAAATTTCTGTCCAAGAATTTTTAGAAGCCAATACTTAGCAAAGCTTTTCAAAATATTTTATTTAAATTTTTCATATTCATGTGATTTTAGTCTCTGATTCATACGAATTAATAATGTTTGTTGATAAGTTTAATATTAGGTTTTATGTTTATTAGAGTCATTTAACCGTGGAGTTCACATGAAAAAAACTCAAATATTTCTATTATTGTTTCTAGTCTTTTCTTTTGCCGAAGTTTTTGCGATTTCTTATGTCCCTGATTATAAACTTGATACCTCATCAGTTGAACCCTTTCCTACATTTATAGGGAGGGATTCTATCTATGATTCTTGTTATATCGCCGATTCTCATCCTACATTTATAGAGTTGGATTCTATCTATGATTCTTATTATATCGACGATTCTTTAGTTTATAGCCATTCGTATCGTCATATAGAAGAATTGAAACCTATTAGAGCCTCGAATAGTTTAAAGGAAATATTTTTCCCTTTAAAACTCAATATAGAGTCCACAATTGGCAAAGGACAGTATGCCTTTTATGATGAAGAAAAAGCAAAATGGATCTCTAAAGATACAACTTATCATCTAAAGTTAATAGATACAAAAACTCAGTCAGTGGGTGATTATGATTCTACCAATTCTAAATTTTTATTATACAGTTCTTTGAATTTTGAGGATACCTCTAAAATTGTGTTAAATAATTTGAGTTTGGCTGTGAACAATGAATTTCGATTCACTACTTATATGGCTTTGTTTTACATTCAAGATACCGTCGTTATTAAAACGGAAAATTCTACAGAGACAAGCATTAGTACTTCTAGCATCTCACAAATACACTTAGATTCAGCTGCTTTGGTGACAGGTCTTGAAGAGTCATTGGCTAAATCCTTTGATTTGTCCAATAAAAAGATATACAAGCAAATTGTAAAATTAGTTATTGCACAATCATCATTAATAGATAAAACCCCAACAAGAATTAAGGAATTTAATAAAGCTCCGAATTTAAATATAGTGGTGCAACGAATAGGGAGTGGTTTTTTGATTCGTGGAGCCAAAGGAGAAATCCCATCTGTTAAAAATTTAAAGGGAAAAGAAGTTTTTGCCCGTGAGCCTGTTTCTCCTGGTATTTATTTTGTATCTTTAAAACCAGGTCTTTGGCACCGAGTGTCTATTCACGATTGATTTTTTGATACATTAGGCATAAGCCGATTCATACATATCTCTATTTTATAGTGTTTTTATGTTGAGTCGGTTTTTTTTGTTTATACTGTTTTTCTCGCTTTTGCATGCAGAACCTCTTTCTTTAGATTTTGTGGAGACAGATATCAAAGAGGTGCTTCGAGCCATTTCAATGGGCTACAATGTCCCTATTTTGGTAGATAAAGATGTATCGGCAAAAGTCACAATACACTTAGATAGTGTGGAGCTTTTAGAGGCTTTGACCGCCATTGCCTCTATCAATGACTTGGCTTTAGTGAAAGAAGCCACTCATTATAGATTTCAAAATAAAATAAATGATGAGAATTATCACTTTGAACTCAAAGATTCTCTTGTCTATATTGAAATTCATAATAAGGATATCCAGGACTTTATCAAGGATTATTCTTGGAATACAGGTGTAAATTTATTAATAGACCCTACTTTAGATGCAAAAATTTCTGCTCGTTTAGAAGGTTTATCTATTAGGCGTACTTTAGAAGTGATACTCAGAGCACATGGCTTTAAATTATGGGATAAAGGGGATTATTATTCGGTTGAAAAACTTCAAAATAACATAAAACAAGAAAATCTTTCTATGGACATTAGTTATAGGGATTCTTTGTTTTATGTTCAATTAAAAGATGCTCCATTAAAAGATGTGTTGTATGAGATTTCAAACTTAGTGGGCTTTAATTTAGTTTTATACGGGGACATTAAAGAAAGTGTTTATCTTAAAGCGGATTCCTTGCCTCTTAAAAAGCTATTTCAACTCCTTTTTAAGGGGAGTCGATATGCGTATATGGACTTAGAGGCTAATAATATTTTAGTGGGTGAAAAATTAAATCATAATGCAATTTCAGAAGAACGATTTTATTTTTTTAAGCATATTCAAAGTGAGAAAGGCCTTTCGCTTCTTGCAAAAGCTTATCCCGATAAGGGCCTTCAGCTTTTAGAAATAAAAGAGCAAAATGGACTATTTTTAGTAGGTGCATGGAAGCATTTAGAGGCTGCGATTGAATTCCTTCAAAAAATAGATGTAGAGCCACTTCAAGTCTTGTTAGAATGTGTGATAGTAGAGTTTAATAAGGGTAAACTATTTGAAATGGGTCTTAATAGTGGCCGCGGGAAAAAATCCAGTGAAGGCGTTGTGGGTTTGAATAGCTTTATCAGGACTTCGGGCAAAAATAAGCGGCTGAATTTTGGAGAAATTGGAATACTTTCGGATTATTTTGAGTTTGAATTGTCTGCTTTAGAGGAGAATAATCTAGCAGAAATCTTAGCAAGGCCTAGTATCACGACACTCAATGGAAATAAAGCAAGCATTCATTTGACTAACACCTCTTATTATATGGTCAATCAAGTGTCTCCAGATGGGTATCCTATTACAGATTATCACTCGTTCAATGAGGGGGTGAGTTTAGAAATCACTCCATCTGTTGCAAAAGAAGGGAGCATTAGTATAGAAATCATTCCAGAAATCAAAACATCATCTAGAAGTTCTGGAGATGGTCCTAGAGATATTAGTACCAGAAACTTAAAAACAACTGTATCTCTAAAAGATGGAGAAACTTTTTGTTTAGGAGGTTTGATTCGTCAAAATTCTGCAAAAGTACGGTCTGCAATTCCTTTTTTAGGAAGTTTACCCTGGATAGGAGCACTTTTTAGTTATCATACTACGGAAAACTACAGTATGGAGTTAGGGATTTTTATAACCCCTCGTGTGATTCGATCCCAAAAAGGAAATAACTTGTGATTTTATCTATTTCTAAAGAAGAACAAATAGGAGCAGATGCAAGTTCAAAATCATTAACTATCGAAATTCAAACTCCTTTCGATGAATCTGTGACAGAAGCTTCTGTTATAGAATATGTGAAAAAGGAACTCCCTATATCTTATGCAAGGTCAGGGCAGAAAATTTCTTATTTATTATTAGTTTCTTTTAATAGCAAAATGGGAAGACTGCATCGTTTATTTGTTTCTTTTCCAAACAAAAGTATGAAAATCGATAGGACTCGCTTCGATAGAATCCTTCCATTGAGTCTTATTTTTAATGCCTATGCCGAAGAGAAGATGATTGCAGGGATACTTTCAGAAAACTCCATTGTGTGTGGATTATTACAAGGAAACTTTTACTTTTTATTTTATTTAAATGCTCGTCTGGTCCATTGGATAGAAGAAGAGTGCATTGAGTTTGAAAGTATCTCTGAAAGGATAAAAGGATTAAAAAGTTTTTGCAAAAAAGATTTTTTATTAAGCCCACTTTCAGATGTTGAAGTGCTTTTGATTCCCATTTTATCAAAAGAAGAAATTCAGTATTTTTTTGATACTGCGGTTAAAGATCCTTTGTGGGCAAATTTTGATTTAGATCAAAGTATTTATATAAAAGAAAGACTTTTAAAGCGTCTAGTCACTAAAATAAAGTTTTTATCTGCCTTCATCGTTTTTTTGCTCATCATTTTTAGCGTATTTCATGGGATTTTGAATGAAAATCAAAAAAAACAAGAAATTTGGATACAAGCAAAGAAAAAAGAATATGAACTCTTGGAATCGAATTACCTAGATTTTCAAAATGATTTACTGTCAGTAGCAAGTGTAGTATTTTTTGAAGAAGTTTTAAAAACGGTGTACAAAGCTATAGGAGAAACTTCAAAAATAGAGTTTATTCAAAAGAAAAATAGCGAGTTGAGTGAACATTATATATTTAAAATGTTTCATCCAGATTTTATCAATAAAAAAGAAATAGAAAGAAAATTAAGAAAAGAAATCAAACACTTAAAAGAAGTAAAAATTGGAGGTGTGGAAAAAATTTCAGAAGATAAAGTTCATTTTATTTTGGAGCTATATTTATGAAAATAGCTTATCGAAATTTAAAAAAGATCAAAATTTTATTTTTCATCCTTTATGTTATGCTTTTTTTTGGCCTATTGTACTATGGCTTTTCGGTAGCGAGAGGTGCTATTTCTAAAAATAGAAAAGAAAGCGTTATCGATTTTAATGTAGCTAAATGGGAAGGCATAAAAAGAAAATGGGATACACACGCTTCTCTTTTAATAAAACAAGATCTTGAACCCAATCGTTTTTTTGAAATGGCTTCTCAACATAAGATACAAATCTCAAGTTTTCAAATTTTAGAAAAGGATTTGGGATATTATTTTCATGCCAAAGGAGAGCTTAATAATTTAATGAGCTTTATTAAAAGTTTAGAGAAACTTTTAGATTGGCATTTACAATCTTTTCACAGTTCTAGTCAACAAGACACTCTTTTTCTAAAAAATGTTTTTTTTATAAAAAGGTTCAAGAAAACAGAAAAATTGAATCAATTGAATGATAAAATGTGTTTGAAAAAAATAGAGGAATTAGAATCCTTTGCATTCTATTCTAAAAACAATCAAACAGAAAACTTATCTAAAATACTTTCAAAGCATAGCCTAAAAACAGAAGTTTTTACTAAAAAATATTCTAAAAATAGAAAAGAAAAGTGCTTTATCCCACATTTCAAAATAAATGCACTTGTAGCTCAAAAAATTGTGCAAATAAAGGATAAGCAAGGATTGTATTATTACAAAATAGGAGATTTTATAGGTGATTATCAAATTGTAAATGTGAGCACTAGAGGGCTTCGACTAAAATGTGGAAAAGATAGTTTAGAGATTTATATGAAGGAATCGCTATGATCGACAAGTGTTTTTATAAAAAAGGCTCTAGCTTGACTTTTGTGTTCATTATTTTCTTGGTTTTATTTTTTTATTGTAGTGCTTTGTGGAGTGTTTCTGGATCCTTTATTCCCAAATTAAAAGAATATGAAATAAAAATACAAAAACGCTATACAGCAGAATCTGCAATATTGCTTAAAACTTATGGATATGATTCCTATAAATCTTACCCCATAGTGCAAGAAGATACGCTTGATGCTTGGCTATTGTATAGCACCGAAATAGATAGTGAGATATACAAGGCATTAGCAGGATTTTTTGTGAGGCCTATGGATATATCTTTTTTAAAAGAAAAAATTAAAGATTTTCAAAAGAAAAAAGACTTTGAAAAGCAAAATGAATGGAAGCAATCAAGCTGTGCAGATACCTTATATGGAAATACTTTTTTTTATAGGTTAAAAGGAAGTGAATTCCTTCAAAGTTTATGTGTGCAAAATGGCGACCTTCGCATTTATCTGCAACAAGAAAGCATCCCTCATTTGAAAGCTTATGTCAATGGCGATGTTTTTATAGAAGGGGATGGAGTGATAGATTCGTTGGATTTATATTCTACGGGAAGAGCGGAAATAAGTGGAAAACTCTGTATTAAAGGTGCTTCTATTTACTCTATTCAAAAAGTTGAAGTTAAAAACAATGTTTGGATTAGGGGTGTGGTTTTAAGTAAAGATACGGTTATTTACGAAGAGACTTCATTGGCTAAACCATTGTTTATAAATTCTTATGAGTTTTTTGAAAATCATTCTAAAGACACCCTGTTTTTTCCAGTAGGTTTTGGGCTGGAGAAAGCTCGAATATTTGAATGGCAGTACGCAAAAACAAAAGGCATGGATTTAAAATGAATAAAAGGGGGGCTTTTCTTTTAGAAGCTATTATTAGCATCTTGATTTTCACGATATTGAGCACAGCGTTGTTTTATTTTATAGAAACTTACATAAGGATGCAAACTTTTGAAAAAAAAAGTATAGAGGCTTTTAGACAAAGTTCCTCTTTTATAGAAAAACACATTAAAAAACCACCCCCTTGCTTTGGACTTTTAAGTGAAAGGCCTTTTCAAATTGAAACAAAAATAATTCAAAAAGGGATTCCACTGATGCATTTAAAAGTGAAGTTTTTCGAGGGTGAAAGGCTGTTGTTTAAATTAGAAAGGATTGTAGAATGTGTGGAGTAAAACAAAAAAGTAAAGCAGGTTTTAATTTAATAGAATTGAGTGTGGCAATAGTCTTGACTGCTTTAGCATTTTCTATGGTTTTAAGTTTTTTTGAAACAGTACGCTCCAGCTTTCTTTATTTTGAAAAAAAACAGCAAACTAATCTTCAGTATTATCTTGAACTTTTAAGAATAGAAGAGGAGCTGAAAAAAAAATGCCCTTTATACTTCACAAGAGATGAAATTGAAAAAGTTCAAAAACATCAAATTGATGGAGCTGCAAGATGTGTGTATTAAGCTTGGGCGTTAAGACTTTCTCTGTGTTGTCTTTTCATTTTACTGACTTCTATTAGGTTGCCAATATAATGTATGAAACTCAATGTACCGACAGATAAAAAGCCAATGGCATAAAGAGCTAAAAAAGGACCGATAATGAACTTTTGTGCTCCGATATATTCTAACAAGCCATAGATACAATAGATCCCTACAAAGAGTTCAATCATGGCATTAACAGGAAACTTTTGAGCATAAGCACTAAGATTTTTTTGTCCTTTTTTGGGAGTGCGTATAAAAGAACCCTTTTTCCCAAGTAAAGCAGAAAACACTGCTCTAGAGTTACTCACAGCAATACCCACGCCTATGGCCATCAATATGGGCAGTGAGAGGAGGCGGATTTTCCAACCAGTGTATCCAGAGTAGCGTTGAGCCACAAAGTAAAGAGTAGAAGGAGCTATAGCAGCCAATAAAATAAAAGAAAAAACAATAGCAAAAGCATAGCCAGGAATGTTGGCGATGGGCTGGTACCATGCGAGGATAGGGAAAGATGCTAGTGCAGTAAAAAGCATACAGGGGTGTATAGTATAGTGTGTGGTATGCATAAAAGCCCCGACCTTCACTCGAAGTGGGAGCTTTGCTTTTAAAACTTGAGGGAGTACTTTTTTTGCAGTTTGAATAGAACCCTTTGCCCAGCGGAATTGTTGGGCTTTAAATGCATTGATGTCATTTGGCAGTTCTGCTGGGACAATCACATCAAAAACAAATTTCATTTTCCAGCCAACCAGTTGACTTCTATAAGAGAGGTCCATGTCTTCGGTGAGGGTGTCTCCTTGCCAGCCACCAGCGTCGTTAATAGCCTCTCGTCTCCAGATTCCCGCAGTCCCATTGAAGTTCATGAACAGGTTGCCCCAGCTGCGAGCCGATTGTTCTATTACAAAGTGCCCGTCTATACCAATAGATTGAGCTAGGGTGAGTCCTGATTCGGTACGATTGAGGTGTCCCCATCGACCTTGGACTAATCCGATAGAAGGATCCATTACCAAGTAAGGCACCGTTTTTAGTAAAAAGTCTTTTTCTGGAACAAAATCAGCATCAAAAATGGCAAGAAATTCACCTTTAGCAACTTCCATCCCGGCCTTAAGTGCTCCAGCCTTAAAATCTACCCGATCCACTCTATGAAGGAGTGTTATATTATAGCCTTTGGCTTTCATCTCGGCCACTTTTTGGGTGCTTACTTCTAGGCATTCATCTGTGGAGTCATCTAAAACTTGAATCTCGTGTTTGTCTTTGGGGTAGTCTATAGCACAGACGGCGTCTATAAGTCGTTCGACACAATTTGCTTCATTAAAAACAGGGAGTTGTGTAGTGACCATGGGCAAGTTTTCCATAGTATTATTTCTATAAAATTTTAGAATGTTTTTGCGATCACTAAGTCTAACTCTACGACTGTTTTTTAGAAATAGATAAATACTGGCGTAACAATTAAAGCCATATGCGATTAGTCCTATACCAGCAATCACATAAAAAACAAAAAGAAGATCTAGTAAAAATTGGTTCATTATAAAAAAGCCTTTGCATGAATCTGCTTGAGGGCAAATATAGAAAGGATTTAAAAAATAACGACTTTCTTTGGATTAAAAGGTTATTTTTTTACCATGTTTGAAAATCCTATGCAAAAATGGCTGAAAAAAAACCAAAATCACCCAAATTTTGATAAAAACCTTCAAGCACTCTTAGGGTATGCCTGCATAGACTTATTAAGGCGTAATTTTCCACAAAAACCCGTATTTTCTCTAGAAAAAGCCTTTTTTATAGTCTGTCTTCACTATCAGGTTGAACTAAAGCAGCCTCTTTTAGAGTGGATGAGCAAGCCCTTGGAGTATGCTCAAGAAATTGTTGAATTTGCTGAAAACTCTTCAAAAGTCATCTTAAAGACTCCTTTTCCAATGAATTTAGACCAAGAAGGCGTTCTTGACTTAAGAGGAGTGGGGTGTCCTGAAAGCTCTGTACGGGCAAAGTTAGTTTTGGCAGGTCTAGCGAGTGGGGCTCGACTTCAGATTTTTGTAGATAATGGTTATCCCATTGAAAATTTACCCCAAACGCTCATTTCAGAGGGGTGTTTAATAGAAAAACGGCATAAAAAAGAATCTTTTTGGCATTTAGTAGTACTCAAAAAAGAAAAAGCTAAGTAGATTAGTAGTGTGGACAATAGAATATTAGTTTTAGCAGATGATTTTTTTGGTGAAAACGGCGAAGCTGCTTCTCGTTTTTCTGAGTTGTTTTTGTGTCGAGAACCCGAACACTCTGTGCAGTTTGTTTTACCTGGCCCATTCAATATTTCTTTAGAGAAGCTTTTTCAAAGAGCAAGTGCAGACATTATAGGCAAGCAGGCTGGTCATATAATTATAGGACTAGGACTCGTGGAGCTTCGAAAAGCTTTAGACGCACAAAAAGTTTTTGACAACTACATGCTTTTAATTCAAGAGTTACTCTCCAAGACCAAAGCATTTCTTTATCTAGTCAATATCCCTGAAAGTGCATTCAACGAAGCTTCTTTACAAGTTTCTCTTTGGAATGAATTACTCAAAACCATATCTCATCCTCGAGTTTTTTTATTTGACTTTGCCACTTCGGTGCAAGACTTTGTACAGCAACAACATCACAAAGGTAAGTTTGCTCGTAGTTTGTACACAAAAGATTCCATGCCCACCTCTCTTTGCTATATGAAGCTAGGTTTATTTATACAAGAACAATTATTGAATACGATGAAGGAGAAATTATGAGTGATTTTGAAAGATTTTCAGCAAAAAACATGGCGATGGCACGAGCATGGGAGTTAGAAGAAGAAGAGAAGAAAAAACAACAAAACAAACGACAATTCGAACCAGTCAAAGGAATTTGTGATAAATGCAAGCAAGAAAATTTATTAAAACCATATCGATTTCGACAGACAGATAGAAGAGATGGGGTCGCTAGCTTTGGAACAGTCGTAAAAAATCTCTGTGAACAGTGTGCTCCCAAAAGCAGAAATTCAAACGAAACCCCAGCTCCTTCAGAACGACAAGTTAAAAATTTATTAAAAGGAGCCATGAGAAACTTGAAATAGTTTTCAAAAACTTTATCCTTGATCCACTCTTATTTTTTCAAAACGAAAACATCCATAAAACCCCAAAGCATAAAAAGAATAAATTTTATATCTGAGAAGTTTTTTTATCTAACACTATTAAAACAAAGAGTGACTTGGATTTATTTTAAAAATGCAATGCATAAACTCGAGGTTTTGTGAGTGAAAACTTTCAATTAAACTTGTTTTTTGATTTATGTGTCTTGCAGTTTAAACCCTCCTTTTAGAAAACTGAAGAATAAAAACTTTAAGTTTTGAAATTCCAATTTTTTAATGAAATTGCAAAAGGAGAAGCGGACATTAGAAAATTTGTGTACCAAGCGAAGTTCATATTCTAACTCGCCACCCACTGAACTTCTTAAAGATATTTCAGGGCTAAATAAAGAGCTTAAATTCAATTGCTTCAATAAATTATTCATTGAGGCTTGGGTAAGATTAATAGTCTTCCCTTCTATGGCAGCGTTCAATGCCATCGATAAACTTGCGGTACTAAGTCTGCAGCCATCATCAATCGAGGTTCTAAAGCCTCCATTGCATATGAATTTAAAACATCATCTTTTTTGTTTTTATTGTTCTTACGATTCGAAGACATAGACTCCACCTTATGAAAAATTAAAGCACGCGTTAATTTGAAAAAAAACTAATAATCCATCACACAACGAACAGAAAACCCGTCTAATTTAGGATTGTATGCGTTATCTATACTAAAATTTTTTTCATTGCCTGAAATATACCCACCACCAGCTCGTAGTACATTACTTTCATGTTCTACAGGGAAATACCAGTACACAACTCTGTTTAAATCTGAATAAGTACTATCTCGATAACGCATTCCTGCACCGAGGAGGGTGAAGCCGGAGGTGTTTCTGCCGCCGCCGATAGCCCAAGTAGAGCGAGCTTTGACACCTTGTACGCCTTCATTTGTGCTGTTGATGACAGATCTAATTTCTGGGTTAGTCATCAAATGCCAACCATCGGGGCAGATGCCTTGGTGCTGTTCTTGTATCAAATGAGCACAGCTTATGGTATTGCATTCGTAAGGCAGGGCCATCATCTCTGCCCATTGGTACAAGCCACCGTAAAAATCACAGTTTTGAGGTATATCATCGTAACAGTATTTTTCTACCTTGGTGTCGTCGTCTTGTTCCTCGGCTCCTAGTGTGATCTTCTCTGCAAAATTTAGATTTTGAGTCATAATGCTAATAGTTAAAATGGTGCCATAACCATTATTTGCAGTATAAGTCGAGTA
>Ga0209075_1000053_pt1 | contig 86552 bp, 84 predicted proteins | sample Stecom2011_FD_187523 | JGI IMG/M metagenome (GOLD analysis project Ga0209075, IMG submission 187523) | Agricultural soil microbial communities from Utah to study Nitrogen management - Steer compost 2011 (SPAdes) (version 2) | ecosystem: Environmental > Terrestrial > Soil > Agricultural land... | reverse complement strand
GCATCCCCGACAACACCCACGGACTTCACAGGTAGAAATACGGCGAAGGCCTGACTGGTTTTATGGTAAAAGTCAGCGCGGTGCAGCTCTTCCAAGAAGATAGCATCGGCACGACGTAGTATGTCGGCGTACTCTTTTTTGACCTCACCCAAAATGCGGACACCTAAGCCCGGTCCGGGGAACGGGTGGCGGTAGACCATGTCGTACGGCAGGCCCAATTCCAAACCAATGCGGCGAACTTCATCTTTAAACAGTTCACGCAGCGGCTCTACCAGCTTCAGCTTCATGGTTTCCGGCAAACCACCCACGTTGTGGTGGGATTTGATCACATGAGCCTTGCCGGTTTTCGAAGCTGCAGATTCGATCACGTCGGGATAGATAGTGCCTTGGGCTAGCCAGTTCACATCTTTAATACGTGTGGCTTCTTCGTCGAACACGTCAATGAAAGTGTTACCAATGATCTTGCGCTTCTGTTCCGGATCGCTTACGCCCTTGAGGTTGGTAAGGAAACGCTCTTCAGCATCAGCACGGATCACCTTCACGCCCATGCTGCTTCCGAACATGTCCATCACCTGATCGCCTTCATTCAGGCGTAGCAGGCCATTGTCTACAAACACACAGGTAAGCTGGTCACCAATGGCTTTATGCAGCAGTGCTGCGGTCACTGACGAATCCACGCCCCCGGACAGACCTAGTAGCACCTTGTCGGTACCGACCTGTTCACGGATCTTGTTAACTGCGTCATCAACAATTTTGGCCGGTGTCCATAAGGCTTCGCAGCCGCAGATGGACATTACGAAGTGCTCAAGAATCCGTTTGCCTTGCAGAGTGTGGGTTACTTCCGGGTGGAACTGCAGACCATAAAGATTGCGCGATACGTCTTGCATCGCCGCGATAGGCGCACTTTCGGTAGACGCCAGCAGCTCAAAACCCTCAGGCATGGCGACAACCTTGTCACCGTGGCTCATCCACACATCAAGCAAAGACTCACCAATTGCCGTTAGGTGGTCGGTAATATCTTGCAACAGCGGACCTTTGGCGCGCACCTTCACCTGTGCGTATCCAAACTCGCGTTTCTCGGAGCTGGCAACCCGGCCACCCAGTTGTTCTGCCATGGTTTGCATGCCGTAACAGATACCCAGAATTGGAATGCCACGATCAAACAGCCCTTCCGGCGCACGCGGGCAGTCTAGCTCTGTGACCGATTCTGGGCCGCCGGCCAACAGGATGCCTTTTGGGTTGAACTCGTTCAGCTCTTCATCGGTGATATCGAACGCGCGGACTTCGCAGTAAACGCCTATTTCGCGCACACGGCGTGCAATTAGCTGGGTGTACTGAGAACCAAAATCCAGAATCAGGATACGGTGGTCGTGAATGTTGTGGGCCATAGAATCCTCGAAAAAATAAGCTGTGCGGCTCTGGTATGAGCCGCACTCAGGCTGTCCGTTCTCAGCTAACGCGGTAGTTCGGCGCTTCTTTGGTGATGGTTACATCATGCACATGGCTTTCGCGCATGCCAGCACCGGTAATGCGCACAAACTGGGGCTTGGTACGCATCTCAGGCATGTTCGCGCTTCCGGTGTAGCCCATGGATGCACGCAAGCCACCAATCAACTGATGGATGATGTTGCGCATTGGGCCTTTGCAGGCAACACGACCCTCAATGCCTTCCGGAACCAGCTTTTCAATACCCTTACTAGCGTCCTGGAAGTAACGGTCGCTTGACCCCTGCCCCATGGCACCGAGCGAACCCATACCGCGATAGGCTTTATAGCTTCGGCCCTGATACAACTCGATTTCGCCGGGGGCCTCGTCTGTGCCCGCCAGCAAACTGCCGATCATTACGCAGTGAGCGCCAGCAACAATGGCTTTGGAAATGTCGCCGGAGAACCGCACACCGCCGTCGGCAATTAATGGAATGTCAGTATCTTTTAACGCTTCCGCTACACTGGAAACCGCAGAAATCTGCGGCACGCCCACACCAGCAACAATGCGGGTGGTGCAGATAGAACCGGGGCCTATGCCAACCTTTACGGCATCGACACCCGCATCAGCCAGCGCTTTGGCCGCTTCACCGGTCGCAATATTGCCACCAATCACCTGAAGGTCTGGATAGTGTTTTTTGATCCAGCGAACACGTTCAATCACACCGCGTGAATGGCCATGGGCCGTATCCACTACAATCACATCCACACCGGCATCGGCCAAGGCAATAATGCGCGCCTCGGTATCGCCACCGGTACCAACTGCCGCACCCACTCTCAAGCGGCCCTGACTGTCTTTGCACGCCAAGGGGTAGTCCTTCGACTTTTGAATGTCTTTAGCGGTGATCAGGCCACGCAACTGGAAGTCGGCGTTTACCACCAACACTTTTTCAATACGGTGGCGATGCAGAAGTTCTTTCACCTCATCCAGGCTAGCGCCTTCTTGCACGGTTACCAGCTTGTCTTTCGGTGTCATAATCTGGTGCACCGGCGTATCCATGCTGCTTTCAAAACGGATGTCGCGGCCTGTCACTATGCCAACCAGCTCAGTTCCATCAACCACTGGCAAGCCGGAAATATTGTTGGCCATGGTGATTTCCACCAGCTCGCGCACGGTGTTTTTAGGGCTAACGGTAATCGGATCTTTCACCACGCCACTTTCAAACTTCTTCACCCGGCGTACCTCAGCAGCCTGCTGTTCCGGGTTCATGTTTTTGTGCATGATGCCAATGCCGCCTTCCTGAGCCATGGCAATCGCCAGCTCTGCATCGGTTACTGTGTCCATAGCGGCAGAGACAAGCGGTATATTCAGCGTAATCGTCCGGGTCAGCTTGGTGCGCAGATCCACTTGGTGTGGCAAAACCTCGGAATAACCGGGCACTAACAGAACATCATCAAATGTGAGAGCTTCTTCGGCAATTCGCAGCATTGGGATCGGCCTTTTGAACGTGCTAAATTTGAACCTTTCGAACGGCGCTTATCGACCTGAAGGTGAAGGAAGAAAAGGCAACCGCCGCAAAGTAAAATGCGTAATCGGCCTATTATAAAGAGGTGTCGCAAGTCAGTAAACTGCACAGTTTCCTATCATTTACCGCATGCGTTTGAAATTCCAGCAATTTACACTCATATTTTTCGGCTATTGCGTATAAGCCGGTTAGGAGATTTTGGTGAATAACCTATTTCAGGATACCCGGCCCAGAGCGTTGTCCGTCAGCGAGCTGAACCATCAGGCCAGGCATCTGCTGGAATCCAGCTTCATGCAAGTGTGGGTTGAGGGTGAGTTATCAGGTTTTTCCCGGCCCTCGTCCGGGCATTGGTATTTCTCCCTGAAGGATCAAAAGTGTCAGGTTCGCTGTGCCATGTTCCGAGGCCAAAACCAACGTATTCGCCCACTACCCAAGGAGGGGGATCAGGTTCGCATTCGAGGCAAGGTGACTCTTTACGAAAATCGTGGCGACTTTCAGATTATTGTCGAGCACATGGAACCCGCGGGCCTCGGTGCTCTGCAGCAAGCCTTCGAGGAATTAAAGCGCAAGCTGCAAGCTGAGGGTTTGTTCGAGGCAGGCCGCAAAAAGCCGATTCCCGCGATGCCCACACACATTGGTGTTGTCACTTCCCCCACCGGTGCTGCCATTCACGACATCCTCACGGTTTTGGCAAGGCGTTGCCCCGCCATACCGATCACACTTTACCCCACAACGGTACAGGGCAAACCGGCCACGGCAGAAATAGTACGCGCTATTAAGGCGGCGCAGACCCATGGCGTAGCTGACGTGCTGATTATCGGTCGCGGTGGCGGCTCTCTGGAAGATCTCTGGTGCTTTAACGAGGAAGCTGTAGCACGGGCCATTGCAGACTGCACCATCCCTACGGTTAGTGCCGTCGGACACGAGACTGACGTTACCATTGCCGACTTTGTGGCAGATCTTCGGGCACCCACACCCTCGGCAGCGGCTGAAAAGGTGTCGCCGGATCAAAACGACATGCTAAGGCAAGTGAACGATCGAGAGCACCGCTTGGCTAACGCCGCCAGAAGAGTGCTTCAACGCCTGAACACAAAACTGGAGCACCTCCGTGCACGCTTGCGTGACCCAAGGCGAGAGTTACTGGATAAAGCCCAACGACTTGACGAATTGGACGTCCGGCTGGGCAAAGCCATTGCACAAAGTTTGGATCGCTCACAGATGCGCAGCGCCCATATGGCGCAACGGCTTACCATGCAGTCTCCCAGAAAACAGCTCACAAACAGCCGGGAAGCGCTGGATCGGTCTGCTCTTCAACTAGAGAAAGCAATACAACAGACACTGGCGAGGTTTAATGACAAGCTGGGCCATACAGCCGGCACCCTTAACCTTGTGAGTCCTCTGGCCACCTTGGGGCGTGGGTACGCCATCATTCGCGACCAACAAGACAATATTGTCCGCAATGCAAATGACGTGACCACCGGCGACCGAATTTCCGCACACTTGGCAAACGGCAGCGTTACCGCGGAAATAAAGTCCGTCAATCCGGACAATACTTGGCCCCAAAACCCCGCTAACTAATCCTATGGTCTACTGGTTCACTGCCTCAAAGCGCCTAAAGTTGAGATAACTGACAACAAAATAACAGCAGGCATTACGAGGCAGATTGTATGGACTACAACTCAGAGTTCCGGAGATCCATTGATAAACCGGAAGAGTTTTGGCGTGAAAAGGCAGGCAGCATTGACTGGATCCAGCCGCCTGAGGCTATCTGGCAAGCCACCGATAACGGCCACGGCAAGTGGTTCCCTGACGCAACACTCAATACCTCTGATGTAGCTCTGGATGCCAACGTACGAGCAGGCCGGGGTGACCAGAAAGCCCTCATATACGACTCACCGGTTACAGGCACCAAGTGCAGCTATACCTATACGGAGCTAACCAACGAAGTCGCACGCTTTGCTGGAGCCTTGAAAGCACAAGGGGTTAATAAGGGCGATGTGGTTATTATCTACATGCCCATGATTCCTGAAGCCGTTATTGCGATGCTGGGCTGCGCCCGCATTGGAGCGATTCATTCGGTTGTCTTCGGCGGTTTTGCCGCTCACGAACTTACAGTACGTATCGACGACGCGCAACCTAAAGCCGTGATTACTGCATCCTGCGGGATAGAGGTGGCGAAGGTAATCGAATACAAGCCTCTAGTAGACAAAGCCATTGAGCAAGCGTCTCACAAACCGGATTTTTGTGTCGTCTACCAGCGGCCGCAAGTAAAAGCCCAAATGCAGGATGGCCGCGATTACGACTGGAGCGGCTTAATGGCCAGCGCCGAGCTAGCCGACCCTGTTCCCGTGAAAGCCACAGATCCGCTTTACGTGCTTTATACCTCTGGCACCACCGGTAAGCCTAAAGGCGTGGTTAGAGACAATGGTGGCCATGCGGTCGCGCTTAAGTACAGTATGAAGCTGGTTTATGATGCCAACCCGGGTGACGTATTCTGGGCCGCATCCGATGTAGGCTGGGTGGTTGGACACAGCTATATTGTGTACGCGCCCCTATTTGCTGGCTGCACAACCATCCTTTACGAAGGTAAGCCAGTGAGAACGCCAGATGCTGGTGCCTTCTGGCGAGTGGTTCAGGAACACAGTGTAAACCTACTGTTTACCGCCCCTACCGCATTCCGCGCAGTGCGCAAGGAAGATCCTGAGGCCGATCACCTTTCACGCTACGACATTAGCTCCCTGAGACAGATATTCCTTGCGGGCGAGCGTTTGGACCCGCCAACTTATGAATGGCTCAGAGAGCACACTCAGCTACCCATATTGGATCACTGGTGGCAAACCGAAACTGGCTGGGCCATCTGCTGCAACCCAGTCGGGATTGAGACAATGACCACCAAACCCGGTTCAGCCACCGTCCCATCACCCGGTTATAACGTACAGGTTGTAGGTCCCCGTGGCAGTCAGGTGCCTGCGGGAGAGCAAGGTCAGATTGCGGTCAAACTACCACTCCCTCCCGGATGTCTGGTAACCGTATGGGGAGACGACCAGAGATTTCAGGACAGCTACCTTAATCCCATACCGGGCTTCTACAGCTCGGGGGATGGTGGCTACATTGATGACGACGGTTATGTCTTTGTTATGGGGCGCACGGATGATGTGATCAACGTTGCTGGCCACCGCCTTTCTACCGGCGAGATGGAAGAGGTGGTTGCATCTCACCCAGCCATTGCTGAGTGTTGTGTGGTTGGTGCCCACGACGACATGAAAGGCCAAGTTCCACTCGGCCTCGTGCTTATTAAAGATGGCGCTACCATTGATCACGACGAGCTAGAGGAAGAGCTTGTTGAGATGGTGCGAGACAAGATTGGTGCGATTGCCTGCTTCCGTAGAGCCCTGGTAGTAGATCGCTTGCCCAAGACACGCTCCGGAAAAATACTGAGACGAGTGATACGGCAGATTGCCGATGGCGAAGATTATGTCGTTCCGAGCACCATTGATGACCCGGCAATTCTTGAAGAGATCAGCGAGCAATTTCGGCGCTGAGGACAGCTAAACCGATAACTGAACACCCACTCTATTTAGTCGAGTGGGTGTTTTTTATCAACATAAATATAAGCCATTGTTTTAAAAGAACTTAAAAGCACAGCAAAACGTTGACGACCCCCAAAGTCAGTCTATACTAAAATTGCTGTGGAAAATCTACAGTGCCCCGTGAGGGCAAATCTCAGAAATACAGGAAAGTTCAATGTCTGATATAAAAACAGGTAGCGTTAAGTGGTTTAACGAATCCAAAGGGTTCGGCTTCATTGCTCAGGAAGGCGGCAGTGATGTCTTCGTCCACTACAGTGCTATTACTTCAAGCGGCTTCCGCACACTGACCGAAGGTCAGCAGGTGCAGTTCACGGTAACACAAGGCCCTAAAGGCCCGCAGGCGGAAAACGTAACCCCTGTCTGAGGTTATTTATTCGCCCTCTGCCCCTCACGGGCACGAGAAAAACATCAAGCCAGCGCTCAAGCTGGCTTGATGTTTTCTATTCAGGCACTAATTGCGCTTTCCTCAGCACTCGTCTTTACTTCAGCTCCACCAACCGCTTGAGCAACCGCTGAAAACAGCGCCTGTAACGTTGCAGACGTTGTATCCTCAGCCAGCGCAGCCGCACTGCAGTGTTTACCCCCAGCGTTAAGGCGTATACAAGCAAGCGCGTTGGCACGGGTGCCCTCGCCCAATGCGAACTCATCGTAGGCTTCTACTGCAATTTTAAAACCGAAGCGTTGTTCCAACGCTGCGGAAACCGCCTCAACCGCTCCAAGGCCTCGACCTTCAAGACGCGCTGGTGCGGATTCGCTACCAAAGGTTACTTCAGCATGCACGCCCTGCTCGTCTCTATGCAGGTCGTAGCCCCGCAACGCCCAATTATCGTGAACCTTTAGGTAGCGCTGTTCAAACAGGTTATGAATGGCCATGGAATCAATTTCGCCGCCATTGGTTTCCGCAGCACTCTGAACCACCTTGCTGAACTCGATCTGCAACCAACGCGGCAGGCTAATGTTGTAGTCCCGCTCAAGAACATAGGCTACGCCGCCCTTACCCGACTGGCTGTTGATACGAACAACTTCTTCGTAGCGGCGGCCCAAATCGAACGGATCGATTGGCAGGTAGGCAACATTCCATACATCCCCCTCTTTCCTGCGTGCAAGGCACTTGCGTATGGCGTCTTGATGGCTGCCGGAGAATGCAGTGAACACCAACTCGCCAGCGTATGGATGGCGCGGATGGGTGGAAATTTCTGTACAGGCTTCAACCACCTCCGTGATCTCCGCCATGCCTGACAAATCCAACGCCGGATCAATACCCTGCGAGTAAAGGTTCATGGCCATGGTCACCAAGTCCATATTACCGGTGCGCTCACCATTACCCATCAAAGTACCTTCCACACGATCTGCACCCGCCATAACTGCCAACTCTGCCGCAGCTACACCACAGCCCCGATCGTTGTGGGTGTGAACGCTAATGCTGATATGCTCACGGTGGCGGATGTTGTCGCACACCCACTCAATCTGATCTGCGAATACGTTTGGGGTAGACATCTCTACGGTGGCAGGCAAATTAATGATCACCGGCTGACCCTGATCCGGGCGCCACACCTCGGATACTGCATCAATAACATCCACAGCAAAATCCAGTTCGGTGCCGGTGAAGCTCTCGGGAGAGTACTGGAACGTCCACTCGGTTTCTGGGTGCTGGGCTGCGAGATCTTTCACCACTTGCGCGCCGTTCACTGCAATGTTGCGAATACCCGCACGATCCAGACCGAACACCTGCTCACGCTGCACCGTTGAGGTAGAGTTGTATACATGCACAATGGCACGCCTAGCGCCCTTAAGGGCCTCGTAGGTGCGCTCAATCAACTCAGGGCGAGCTTGAGTGAGCACTTGGATTTTTACATCCTCAGGAATCCGGTTTTCTTCAATCAGCTTACGGCAAAAATCAAAATCGGGCTGACTCGCAGCCGGAAAGCCTATTTCGATTTCTTTAAACCCAAGCTTAACTAATAGATCAAACATGCGCTGTTTCTGAGCGACATTCATAGGCTTTACGAGAGCCTGATTACCATCGCGAAGATCAACCGCGCACCAAGTAGGTGCCTTTTCGATAACCTTGTCGGGCCAACGACGATCGGTTTTAGCGATCGGCCGGAAGGCAACGTATTTGCGATGATCAAAAGCCATGTTTGTCGTGCTCCGTCGTAATTTTAGGATGTCTAACAAGAGTGAACAGTTTAACGCTTCCAATGCGATAGGTGATTGCGAAATTACACCCGAAAGCGTAATTTATTAGTTATATATACCTCCAAAAAGACATCACTGGCAATTTTATGCTTCAAAATAAAGAAACACTCGTACAAATTGACAAAATAGACCGTCGCATTCTGGCCCAAATACAAAAAGACGCCTCGCTAACCAACCAACAGCTTGCCGAAAAAGTGGGGCTATCCCCCTCCCCATGCCTGAGACGGGTACGTGCGCTTGAAGAAGCAGGCATTATTGTGCGCACCGTAACCGTGCTTGATCACAAAAAGCTCGGCCTCTCGCTGACAGCGATTATTCTAATTGGAATGGATAGGCACACCCCCGAGCGCTTTGCGGCATTTGAGGAACAGGTAAGCGAATATCCGGAGATTCTGGAATGCTATTTGGTGACCGGCCATGATGCGGATTACATGCTGAAGGTAGTAGTGCCGGATATGGACCACTACCATCACTTTCTACTCAATCGCATCACCCGAATACAGGGGGTTAGCGGGGTTCACTCAAGCTTTGTTCTTAAACGCGTTATCGATAGCACGGCCCTACCTTTAGGGTATTTATCCTGATGCTGCGCCTGCTTAGCGGATAACAGCGCTCACTATCTGTACCTTGTGCGGCAGGCTCCGTACAATAAACGCCACTTTACAAAATACCCCTCTTCGAAACATCACTGAACGGAAACCACAATGCGAGCAAGCCGTTATCTGATTGCAACCCAGAAAGAGACGCCTTCTGACGCGGAGATTATCAGCCACCAGCTGATGCTGCGTGCAGGCATGATCCGCAAACTGGCAGCAGGCCTTTACACTTGGCTTCCCCTGGGCCTTAGAACCCTGCGCAAGGTTGAGCGGATTGTTCGTGAAGAAATGGACAAAAGCGGCGCTCAGGAAGTTCTCATGCCTGCGGTTCAGCCTGCAGAACTGTGGCAGGAGTCCGGTCGTTGGGAGCAATACGGCGGCGAATTGCTGCGAATGAACGACCGCCACGGCCGTGATTTTTGCTTTGGCCCTACTCACGAAGAAGTCATTACCGATCTTATCCGCAATGAGCTGAACAGCTACAAGGAACTGCCGGCGAACTTCTACCAAATCCAAACCAAGTTCCGCGATGAGCGCCGCCCCCGTTTTGGGGTGATGCGTGCCCGGGAATTCATCATGAAAGATGCTTACTCCTTCCATGTGAATGCCGAATCACTGGATGAAACCTATCAGGTTATGCATCGCACTTACTGCGCTATCTTTGACCGCCTGGGGCTCGACTACCGCCCGGTACAGGCCGATTCAGGTGCCATTGGTGGCAGCGCATCCCACGAGTTCCACGTACTCGCTTCCTCCGGGGAAGACGACATAGTATTCAGCACGCAGAGCGATTACGCCGCCAACATTGAAAAAGCCGAAGCCGTTGCTCCAAGTGGCGAACGCGCCCTACCGGCTGAAGAGTTGAAAGAAATTGCAACGCCGGACCAGCGCACCATTGAGGCAATCTCCGAATTCCTGAATATTGACGCCACCCGCACGGTTAAAACCCTGCTGGTTAAAGCAGAAGCGAAAGAAGAGGAAGAAAAGAGCAATGCTGGTCTAGTAGCTTTGATCCTGCGTGGCGACCACTCTCTAAACGAGATTAAAGCGGAAAATCTGGACGGCGTGGCAGACCCCCTCACCATGGCGACCGACGAAGAAATCGAATCTGCCGTAGGTTGCAAAGCCGGTTCCATTGGCCCGGTGAATCTGAACCTGCCGGTTATTGTAGATCGCAGCGCAGCCCATCTTGCTGATTTTGTCTGCGGCGCTAACAAGGAAGGCTATCACCTGACCGGCGTGAACTGGGAGCGGGACCTGCCTCTTGGGCGCGTTGAAGATATTCGCAATGTCGTTGAGGGCGACCCCAGCCCGGATGGTAAGGGAACACTGGAGATACGCAGAGGCATTGAAGTTGGCCATATCTTCAAGCTGGGCAACAAGTACAGCACCGCCATGAATGCCACAGTACTCGATGAGAACGGTAAAACCGTCATCATGGACATGGGCTGTTACGGAATTGGCGTATCCCGCATCGTTGCGGCCTCAATTGAGCAGAACCACGATGACAAAGGCATAATCTGGCCGGACGCCATCGCCCCCTTCCAAGTGGCTATTGTTACGCTGAACGCCCACAAGACGCCCGTAGTGGCTGAAGCCGGTGAGAAGCTCTATGAGCAGTTAAAGCAAGCTGGCTATGATGTGCTGCTGGACGACCGTAAAGAACGTCCCGGCGTAAAGTTTGCCGATATGGAACTGATCGGAATCCCCCACCGCTTTGTTATTTCGGATCGCGGGCTTGCCGCGGGCACTTTGGAGTACAAGGGGCGCAGGGACGAAGATAAGCAGGACATTGCCATTGAGGAAGCCCTGCCATTTCTAATCAAAGCATCGCCTCGCAAAGGCTTGTAAAAAAGCGCCCTTAGAAGACTCGGATTCAAGGCCTGTAGCAAGGCCTTGAATCGCCGGGTTGGTTTTCAAAACCTCATTGGCGGCATTCACCCCCCCACAACCCCCGGCTCCATCTCCAAAGTAACACCGAAACCTTCCTGTACCGACTTGCGGATTTGCGCCGCAAGCTCTAGCACATCACGTCCTGTTCCACCTGAGTGGTTAATCAGCACAAGGGCCTGACGGTTATGAACCCCTACCCGGGCATTTCGGTACCCTTTCCACCCACTCTGGTCAATCAACCAAGCGGCTGCCAGTTTGACGGTATTGCTCTGTGGGTAGCCAACAACGTCTGGGTACCTCGCCTGAAGCTCATTAAACTGCTCAACGGGTACAACCGGGTTTTTGAAAAAGCTGCCTACGTTTGGAATTATCTCGGGGTCCGGCAACTTTCGCCTGCGAATTGCCATCACCGCTTCGGCCACTGTCAGAGCTTCCAAATCCTGAGTTTTCGTCTCCCCCAAGTAGTCCTCAAGATCCCTATAGCCTAGTTGCAAGGGCTTTGTGCGCGACAGTCTAAGGCGGATCTCAGTGATGATGTAGCGGCCGGGAGAGCGCTTGAACAGGCTATCTCGGTAGGCAAAACCGCACTCCGAGTTATCAAGGCACACCAGCTGATTGGAGTCGCGATCCAAGGCTGTAACAGAAATCAAGGTATCGCAAAGTTCAACGCCGTAAGCGCCTATATTTTGAACCGGTGCTGCACCTGCTGTACCAGGGATAAGTGCAAGGTTTTCAATACCCCGGTACCCCGCCCCAGCGGCGTAGAGTACGGCCTCGTGCCAGTTTTCACCGGCACCCAAAACCAGTGTGGCACCTGTGTCGTCAACCTGCTCCCAATAACGCGCAGCGATTTGCATGCGAATCACAAGGCCGTGAAAGTCACCGGCAAAAACCAGATTGCTGCCACTACCAAGCACCAGTGTTTTTTGCCCTTTTTCCTGCGCCCATGCCAGCGCAAGGCGTAGCTCATTCAGGCTAGCAACATCCATGTAGTGTTTGGCCGTTGCGGACACGCAAAGAGTATTGAGCTTTTTAAGCTGAACATTCTCGTGAGGTTCCGCCTGCTGGCTCACGCCATACTCTCCTGAATTTTCCTAAGCAGGCCAACACTGGCGTCTTCAATCAGATCGAGCACATGCTCGAAACCATCTTCACCGCCGTAATAGGGGTCGGGAACTTCTGCGAGCTCAGTGCTGCCGTATTCAAGAAAAAGCGTGGGCCTAGTGCCGCCATTTTGGTGCCATATATCTTTTACGTCGGCAAGATTCTGGCGATCCATAACCACCACGTAATCAAAGGTGTCCAGATCTTTCTCGGTAAACTGCCTCGCCTTCAGCGTGCTTATATCGATGTCGCGCTTGCCAGCAGCTTCAACTGACCGGGAATCCGGCCCCTTTCCTATGTGCCAGTTACTGGTTCCACAGGAATCAATGTGTATTTGCTCCTGCAACCCAGCCTGCTCCACCAGCTTGCGGAACACACCTTCTGCGGTTGGTGATCGACAAATGTTGCCAAGACACACAAAAAGCACACTGGCGTGTTTACTCATACCCGATTTACTCCCCTTTCAATGTATTTGGCCATCCATCCTCTCACCCGCTGCAAGTCCGCTTCGGTATCAACTCCAGCCGGAGGCGTTCCGGAGGCAACCTCAACGTGAATTCGTGCGCCGTTGTACAGCGCCCGCAACTGCTCCAACGACTCCGCCAGTTCTGTAGGCGCCGGGGGCCAGCTGACAAACCGACTGAGTACGCTGGCGCGATAGCCATAGATGCCGATGTGGCGAAAATATCCGGTGCCATCTCGTAATGCCGCACTGGCATTCGGTGCCGAAAGGTTGTCTTTACCGATGCTGTTCCAGTAATCGCGGGCCCAAGGTATGGGCGCGCGGCTAAAATAATGTGCCATGCCCTGTGAGTCGAAAACGACCTTTACCACGTTGGGATTAAAGATTTGCTCCATATCGTGGAGGCGTTCGCAAAGTGTCGAAATCGCTGCATCGGGATAGCGTTCGAGGTTGTCAGCTACCTGATCTATCAACTCGGGCGGAATCAGCGGTTCATCTCCCTGCACATTCACCACGCGATGATCGGCATCAAGCCCCAACTTACGCACCACCTCTTCAAGACGGTCTGTCCCACTCACATGATTGGGCGATGTCATGACCACTTCGGCACCAAAGGCTTCACAGGCATCGTGAATACGAGAGTCATCCGTGGCAACAACAACACGACTGGCTTGGCTTTCAGAGGCGCGTTCGCAAACGTGCTGAATCATTGGCTTGCCGCAGATATCCAGCAATGGTTTTCCGGGCAAGCGGGTGGACGCATAACGGGCCGGTATCACAACCGTAAAAGACATGGGGCTTCGATCCTGCAGAGAGCTTGCTCAGTTTTTGTGAAGACGTTCGTCGGTGGAGAGTGTACGGGCTTCGGTCGCGAGCATAACCGGAATACCTTCACGAATGGGAAAGGCCATGGCGTCCTGATAGCAAGTCAGTTCCGTTTTCGCTTCATTCAATTTCAACTCACCCTTGCAAACAGGGCAAGCAAGCAAAGCCACGAGTTTTTTGTCCATAATGCAATCTCACTAACGGTTAAGAATCAGGCTCTTCGAAGCTAGCCCGCAGTTTTTCAAGAACAGCTTCTGAAAATGCCTCTGGCAAGGACGCTTCAACATGGAGCACCCAGGCATTATCCGGTGCAAAACTGCTGCATTTAACGCCGTCTTTAGCGGTCATAACGAGCATGTGACCGGACTCGGAACCGAGATCTTCCGGGCGAAACCGGTGATGATCGGGAAAAGGCACAGCAATTAATTTCGCGCCCAGCCCTTTGAGTGTATCGAAAAAGCGGGTCGGATTACCTATACCGGCTATCGCGCGAATTTTCTGACCTTGAAGGCTCTCGGGGGCTCGAACCTCACCGGTTTTGAGGTTAACCAAACGTGTTGGCTTGAGGCTCATGGCGTACATTTGCCGGTGCCGGATGCCCGATAGTGCTTCCGGTGGCACCCTGCCTTCATCATCCGTTTCCGTGGCACCGTTCACAACAACGAAATCGACGGTATCAAGCCTGCTAACCGGCTCTCGCAGAGGCCCCACTGGAATTAAAGCACCATTGCCGATACCGCGACTGCCATCAAACACCGAAAGCTCGATATCCCGAGTCAATCTGTAGTGCTGAAGCCCATCGTCGCTGATTAGAACATCGCCTAACGCATTATCAAGCGCAAATGCGGCTGCCCTGCGTCTATCCGGGTCAACAATCACGGGTACGCGCGTTGCCTGCGCCAACATAACCGGCTCATCACCGGCAAGGGATGGCAATGTATCTTCCGTCACCAGCAGGGGATAATCAGAAGCCTTGCCACCATAGCCGCGACTCAGTACCACAGGGCGCCAGCCTTCAGCCTTCATGGCGCTGACAAGCCAAGCAGTTAGCGGAGATTTTCCGGTGCCTCCTGCGGTAATGTTGCCCACAACTACGACCGGAACACCCAGCTTCTTGGTTTGGGCTTCCATTGCCTTGCGTCGTCGCGCTTCAGCGATGGTGTGGTACAGCCATGAAAGCGGCGTCAACAAAAGCAAGGGCCGACCCTTGCCATACCAGAGGCGATCCACCAAGGAGGTCATGAGTGCTCGCTGAACTGCATTTGATGTAGCTGGGCATAAGCACCATTGCTGGCAAGCAACTCGTTATGGGCTCCGGACTCCACTATGCGACCGTTGTCCATAACTAAAATCCTGTCGGCATTTTCAATAGTCGAAAGCCTATGGGCAATAACCAAGGTAGTGCGGCCTTGAATAACGGTTTCCAGAGCTTGTTGAATGTGCCGCTCAGATTCGGTATCCAAAGCGGAGGTGGCCTCATCCAAAATCAGTATGGGAGCATCTTTCAACAGCGCTCTGGCAATAGCCAGTCTTTGCCGCTGACCACCTGAGAGCATAACGCCGTTGTCACCAATCATGGTGTCCAGCCCCTCGGGCATGCGGTCGATAAACTCCAGTGCATGGGCTTTCGCCGCCGCTTCACGTATTTCTTCCCGGCTGCAATCTCTCAGTGCGCCGTATGCAATATTGGCTGCTATCGAGTCGTTAAACAGCACAACGTTCTGGGTAACCAGAGCAATTTGAGCTCTAAGTGCTTTCAGAGAAAAGTCTTTGAGGGAGTGTCCGTCAATACGAATATCGCCACCAGTATATTCGTAGAATCTGGGCAACAAGCTCACCATGGTTGATTTTCCGCTTCCCGAACGCCCTACCAATGCAACGCTCTGACCTGCCGGAATATCAACGGATATGCCCTCCAACACGTTATCGAGCTGATCCCGGTAACGAAACGACACTTCATCAAATTCAATGTTGCCTTCAACACGCTCGGGCGCGAAGGTGCCGAGATCTTGTTCGGGGGCTTCGTCAATGGTTTCGAATACATCGTAAGCAGCAGCCACGCCCTTCTGGATCTGCGCATGAACCGAGGTAACCTGACGAATGGGCTTGGCCATGGTGGTAGCTGCGGTAATAAACGCAACCAACTGGCCGGTTGTCATCTCACCCCGTATCTCCGGGGCTAGCATGGTCCAGACCAAGGCCGCGATCGCAACAGCTACCAGCGTCTGAATCACCGGTACGCTGATCGCTTGGGTAGAAGCCATTTTAAGGCTTTGTTTTAAGTTTCGATCGTTAACCTTTTGAAAACGCTCTTTTTCATACCCTTCGCCACCAAACGTTCGCACCACCCGATAGCCGGTAATAGACTCGGAGGCCACGTGGGTTATATCACCCATCGAGCCCTGAATACGCTGGCTTATCTTGCGAAACCGCTTGCTGGCGTATCCAACAACGGCTCCAATCAAAGGCCCGACAGCGAGAAAAATCAGGGTCAGTTTCCAGTTGGTGTACAGCATAAAACTGAGCAGACCCACGATTGTGAGGCCTTCCCTAAGGGTTATGGTTACGGCATTTGTGGTAGCTTCAGCGACCTGCTCTACGTTGAAGGTAAGCTTGGAAACCAACCTTCCCGCGGCATTGTCGTCAAAGTAACGGGACGGGAGCGTCATCAGCCGATTGAACACATCGGTACGAAGTGAGTTTATGACCTGTCGACCGACATAGCTGATGAAGTACTGACTTAGAAATGTTCCGACCCCACGAAACATGAACATACCAATGATTAGCGCAGTCAGCAGAATCCGATTTTGCTCGGTGGGGTTCTCAATAGCCGCTATGACGTATTCCATAGCGGCGGCCATGCCCGTAGAAGCTGCCGCGTAAATAATATTACCGACAACCGCAAGCGAAAAGGCCAACCAGAAAGGTTTCACATACGCCAGCAGGCGTTTGTACGTCTCCCAACTTTCGCCTGGCTGGACCTTGTTCGGGCCTGTTGGCGGAACTGGCTGACTCACTGGCTTTCAGTCTCACGTTCGGTAGTAATACTCAGCCGGGCAAAGCCCAAACGACCTGCAACGTCCATGGCTCTAACCACGTACTCGTGGGGTGTGCGTGCATCCGCGGTGATAACGAATGGTAGGCTGTTGTCACCTTCGGCCAGCTCGCCCACACCCCTTTCGAGGGTCTCACGACGGTTATTAACCAGAGCCTTATCGTTCAGGATGTACTGACCTTCAGCGTTGATAACAACGTCTATCTGTTTAACTTCGGAAGGCGCGGACGGTTCGCCGCTGGCCTCTGGAAGCTCCACCTGCAAGTGGCTTTCCCGCGTAAAGGTCGTCGAGACCATAAAGAAAATCAGCAGCAAAAACACCACATCAATCAGCGGCGTCAGACCTACTCCGACTTCCTGGCTTCTCTGGCGTGTGAACTTCACGGCGCTCAAGCCCCTTCCACGTCAATTTCACGGTCACCGTGCACCACTTCAACCAGCTTGATGGCTTCCTGCTCCATGCTAACCACCAGCTCGTCTACCCGCCGGATGAAATAGCGGTGACATATCAGAGCAGGAATCGCGATGCTCAAACCGGCTGCCGTGGTAATCAGTGCTTCGGAAATACCACCTGCCAGATTGCCTGCATTGCCTACGCCGGCCAGTTGAATCTCCGCAAACACTTTAATCATGCCAATAACCGTGCCCAGAAGGCCCAATAACGGCGTTATCGTTGCTACAGTACCCAAGGGGTTCAGGAAGCGCTCCAGTTCATGGATAACCTGACTGGCCTCGTGCTCAATGCTCTCCTTCATGATCTCACGGCCGTGCTTGGCATTCATAAGACCACCCGCGAGGATACGCCCCATGGGCGAAGAACCTTGCAGTGCTTTGAGTTTGCGGCCATTTAGCTCTTTTTTCTTGATCCAGCGCCAAAGCTCATTAATCGTCTGAGGCGGTGCAACACGCGACGCCCGAAGAGTCCAGAAACGTTCCAGAATAATCGCAAGCGCCAGAATGGAACAGGCAATAATTGGCACCATCAAAATGCCACCAGCTTTCAACAGCTCGAACACGCTTGATCTCCCTGATTGTTTACAAGCCGCGCTACTTTAGCATAGCTGCAGGTCGAGGCCACACCCGCAATGTCACGGTATTTTACACGTATCCCTTGCCAGACCGGGACCGCCAATCCAGAAGGGCGCTTTGTGGCGGGCTTCGGTCGTTTTCAATACCCCATCCACCACCCTCATAACCAAACTGCCTGAGCAAGCCGTGTTCAGCGCCAGAGCGCCAGCGCTGCGGTAACGGGCCGTTACGTCTCTGTGAGGGTGCCCGTACCTATGCCGGTACCCTGCGGTATAAATCACCAAACTCGGATTAAGCTCGTTCACCCAAAATTCAGAAGATGACGTTTTACTGCCATGGTGGGGCGCGAGAACAACGCGTTCACGAGGCTTAATATTCGGAGTTTCAGCCTCCGCAGCTTCCAAATACAGCGGCTCGATGCGGGAGCTGATATCACCTGAGAACAGCCACTCTGCGGCCTGACCCTGCCGGGCAGAAAGTACGCAGGATGCGTCGTTACCTTTGACATCTCCGGTCGCCTGCCAGTAGAAAAGCGAAAGTTCATCACCCAGCGCAGACTTGCCCCCACACGCATGGATAGCAACCGCTTCGCCCTGCTCTAGTTTGTCCCGAACAGCCACTGGCTCACCTGTCACAATACGACCAACCTTAAACTCCGCCAAGATCCGGTTAACCCCGCCAGAATGATCACTGTCGGCATGGCTTATAACCAAGGTATCGATACGCTTGATCCCCAGAGCTTTGAGGTTCGGTATGAGCACAGACTCCGCCGCAGAAAAGACACCTTTTACCTCCGGCCCCGTGTCATAGAGCAGAACGTCATCGCCCGCCCTGAGCATGGCCGATAGACCTTGACCCACATCCCAAACCCTTACTTCGGGCTCTGAAACCCGCGGATTGTCGGCACTGTTGGGCAGACCCGCAGTTGCAGCCCAAGCCAGTGCAACAATAAGCCCCACCGCCTGAAACATTCGAATAGGTACCGTTGCAACCAGCAACACCAAGACTGAAAAGCCGCCTATTTCGACCGTGCTTCCATTGAGGTCGGGCCAACCCATACCGGCAACCCAGTCAAGAAAGCGCCACATCACGCCGAGCACTGCGTCCATCAGCGCAATAACCAAATCCAACATCGGTGGCAGCAAGGCGACCATAATCCCGCCGACAATAAGCACCGGCATAACCACCAATGAAACCCAAGGAATGGCCAAGATATTTGCAAGCAACCCTGCAACCGGTTGACCCTGCCCGACGAGTTCAAGCAGCGGCCAGAGCCCGGCAAATACAGCCCCTTGAGCCAACAACAAGCCCGCCAGCCAACCGATGCGCCCCAAACGGCCCGCAAATACGCAAAGAAGAACAGAGACAGCTCCGAACGACAACCAAAACCCCTGATCCAGTGGTGCAAATGGATCAAGTAAGAGCACAAGACCCAGCGCGATCAATAGCGAATGCCAAGCAGGCTCATGCCGGGCTTTGAGCAGAACCCAGCTGCCAACCGCGACCATAATTAAAGCCCTACGGGTTGGCACCGTGAAACCTGCCGCCAACGCATAGAGCAGGCAACAAAAAAGCACAACAGCAAATGCGGCTAAACGAACGAAGCGCTCACTAAGTCGATAGGACGATATGGCCAATAAAAATCGACGAGCAATTAGCCCGGCACCCAATGCCACCAAGCCTAAGTGAAGGCCGGAGATAGCAACCAAATGGATCGTGCCCGTCGCTTTTAAAACATCCCAGTGCTCCGAAGACAAATGCCCTCGGTTCCCTATAAGCAGTGAGGCAATGAGAGGGTGGTAGCTGGATTTAACAAACTGCTCATCTACCCAGTCTGCAAGTTGCATGTGAAATCGATGGTACTGACATTCGAGTGCACAGCTGACAGAAGGGTCCGAAGCGGCACTTCGAACACTGCCGGTAGCTCGGTAGCCTTTACGAAACAGCCAATCTTCGTAGCGAAAGCCTGCGGGGTTCAAAGCGCCATGGGGCTTTTTTAGAACCACCTCAAGGCGCAACCGATGATCTGGAAGCCGTGCTTCAGATTGGCCATACCAAGCCAAACGCAATGTTTTGGGTAGAGAACCGTTAGCCTGCCGGGTCAGGGAAACCCCGTACCAACGTGTTACACAAAAGCTGAACCGGATGCTATTGAAACTACCAGCTGCTGGAAGGTCACAGACGTAGCCGGATACGTTGACCCTCTCACCCTCAAGCCCATCGGGAAGCCGCTGGTCAAGGCGTTCGTGGGCCCATAAGGCGGCCCAAAAAGCACCTAATGTGAAACCAATAATAAGCGGCCAACATGCCTTGGGAAGCATCCGCCCTACTGGTGAAAGTAGGAATATAACAGCCAGAGTAGCCAGACTCAGCCACACTTGAGCTGGCAACACCGCCAATCTATAAAGTAAGATGACGCCGCAGGAAAAAGCGAAAACGCTCAGCACTGTAGATCTTCCGGACAATCCGTGTCCTCCCGATGAGTTTATCCGTCGGCGACATCCTTGACGCCGGAGTTTCATTCTACTCGAAGGTAGAGTTTCCCAATGCCGAAGAAGTTCATGAAACGCTATCTGCCATCACCTGAAAGGGTGCAAGCGATGCAATCGCTTGGATTCCTCGGCGATATCCTGAATGAACCCAACTTATGGCACATCAACCGTCACAGTGTTTCCCGCGCGTTCCTGATTGGCGTGTTTTTCTGTTTTATTCCCATGCCCTTCCAGATGCTTGCCGCAGGTTTTTTTGCCATCTGGTTTAACGCCAATCTCCCCCTCTCTGCGGTGCTGGTGTGGATCAGCAACCCGATTACCATGCCACCTATTTTTTATTTCAATTACAAAGTTGGCGCATGGGCGCTTAACCGGCCGGTTCTTAGCTTCGACTTGCAACTCTCGTGGCCGTGGCTTAGCGAGCGCCTGCTGGACATCGGCATACCGCTGTATTTGGGTTCGCTGATTGTCGCCACGGTTTCGGCATGCATCGCGTATTTGGGAATACAGTTTATTTGGCGCCGTAAAATCCGAACGGACTGGCAACTTCGGCGCAAGGCTCGCCGGGAAGAACTCCAGCGAACCCGCGGCGATCACACCTCCTGAACCAGCCGCCCCTGCTCCAGCCTCAATACCCGCCCCAAGCTTCTAGCCATCTTCATGTCGTGGGTTACCATGACAAACGCAATCCCTAGCTGGTCCCGCAAAGACTCGATAAGTGTCCGAACACCCTCACCCGTATGTTCATCGAGGTTACCGGTGGGCTCGTCCATCAACACGCAATCCGGCTCGTTCACCAACGCACGGGCGATGGCGACACGCTGGCGCTCGCCACCGGACAACTCCCCGGGCTTATGCTCCAAGCGCTCGGCAAGCCCAACTCTTTGCAAAATTGACTGTGCTCGGGAACGTGAATCGCTCACCGACATACCTCCAAGGGCACAGGGCATCATGACATTCTCGAGTGCAGTGAATTCGGGCAGCAAATGATGAAACTGGTAAACAAAGCCCAGATGCCGGTTTCGAAAGCGCGCGCGCCCAGCCTCAGACAATCGATGAATATCCTTGCCACAAATAGAGATCTGCCCCGTTGAAGGCTTGTCTAGCCCACCAAGAAGGTTTAGCAGTGTTGTTTTACCCGCACCGCTGCTACCCACAATGGCCACGGTTTCACCCGCCGTCACTTCCAACGAGATATCAGAGAATATGGTCAGTTTTTCCGGCCCCTGAGTGTAGGTACGGGTCACTTTCCGACAGTCGATTACCAGAGGTACGTCCTTCATGGCGCCGCTTTCCTTATTCATAACGAAGAGCCTCCGCAGGATCAACTCGTGACGCTCTCCACGCCGGGTAAATGGTTGCCAGCAAGCTCATGGCAAGTCCGGCGCCACTGATAATGGCTACGTCTTGCCATTGCAGCTGGGAGGGTAAGTAGCTGATAAAATAGACATCAGCACTCAGGAACTGCTGCCCGATTGCGCCCTCAAGCCAGGCAATAAATGCACTGATGTTAAGTGCACCTAAAACGCCTAGGGTGGTGCCAATCAAAATGCCAAAAACCCCAATAACCGCACCTTGCACAATGAAGATCCGCATAATTCGCCCGGGTGTTGCCCCCATGGTTCGCAGAATCGCGATATCCGCTGTTTTGTCGGTGACCACCATCACCAATGTGGACACAATATTGAATGCTGCCACCGCCACAATAAACATCAGCAACAGGCCGATCATGGTTTTCTCCATGCGAATAGCCTGAAATAAGTTGCCGTGGGTGCGAGTCCAGTCTGAAATGTAGTAACGGCCGGACAAGTCGCCCGCCGCCTCTGCGGCAACCTTGGGCGCTGCAAAAAGATCGTCGACCAACAGCCTTATTCCCTGAGCTTTGCCTCCGGTACGCATGAGTTTTGCCGCATCGTCCATGTGGATGAGCGTGTAATTACCATCCAGCTCTGCACCAACACTGAATATCCCTTTCACAGTAAAACGCTTGAGACGTGGCAACACACCTGCTGGCGTTACCGACGCTTCGGGGAGCACCACGGTTACTTTATCCCCCAACTGTAAACGTAGGCTGGACGCCATAGTCCGCCCTACAATAATGCCAAACTCTCCGGATACCAGATCATCAAGCCTGCCTTCAATCATGTGGTTTTCGATGATAGAAACCGACCGCTCCTCCTCGGGCAATATGCCATTTAGCATAACGCCCCGCACATCACCGCCACCGGTAACCATACCCTGCCCCTGAATAAACGGCGCAGCTGCTAGCACTCTTGGGTGTTGTTGTACTTGAGCATCTACCGATTCCCAGTCATCCAGCGGCCCGCTGCCCTGAATGATGGCATGGGGAACCATGCCCAGTATTCGCTGTTTGAGCTCACGATCAAAACCATTCATAACGGAGAGCACAATAATGAGTACTGCAACGCCAAGCATGAGCCCGATCATGGATGTGAGAGAGATAAAGGATATAAAGTGATTGCGCCTTTTGGCTGCGGTATAACGCAAGCCGATATACAACGATAAGGGTCTGAACATGGAGGGTTGCCTGTCGCTACCTTCAGGTCGATCGTGGTCTGGAATTCCCCCTCGCAGCCTTTCAGCGCGGAGGGAAACTGCTAAACTTTAACTACTTGCTATATTTTTCATACGCGGAGCTCCGAATGCACACCCGAGACGCACCTTCCGAACCGGCAGACAATCTACCTGAGCGTCGGGAATTTTTCCGCATCGAAGACCGCATTGGTCTGGAAGTTCGTAAGCTTTCGTCCCCAGAAGAATTCGATGACAACCTCTTTGGTGACGATCACCTCGAGAGCCTGAAAGCTGATTTCAGGCGGCTGGACCAGGACATCAAATCCCAGCTTGCCAGCCTTTCAGATCAGGACCGCCTGCTTACCGGACTGGTTAAGTCCCTCAACGGCAAGCTGGATACGCTAGCGCGCATTATGGCCTTTCAGCAAAATCCCTTGCAACCGGATGAATGGCAACACGTCACTCTGAGCGAAGGCGGTCTGGCCTTTTCCGGGCGTAGACACGCATGGCACACTGGCGATCAGATTGCGGTTCGCATGACCTTGCCACCGGAGTTGTTCCAGCCCCGCGCCATTGCGGAGGTATTGGACGTGCAGGCCAGCGAAACAGGCAGAGCAAGGGTCCATACACGCTTTATCAAAATACAAGATAGCGACCGCCAACAAATCGCCCGTCATGTGATGCGTTGGCAGATACGCCAGCGACAAAAAGAGTAGACTGGCGAAAACATGTGACTTTTGTCCCTAATTCTCGGATATTACGTTTTATCCATGTCTCCGGAGCGCTTACCGGAGACCTGCGCATGAATGGAGAAGCCTCAATGACAATAAAGCGAGTGGTAACTGGCACCTTCGCAGCCGCCATGATTCTCACTCTGGCTCCGGTATCTGGCGCCTTAGCTGAAGATCTGCGCGTGCCGGTGGGCAATCAGGCAGACAGAAGTCAGCAGAGCATGCCTCGCACAGGCATGACACAAGCCTCGGTACGCGCCTCTTGGGGCCAACCGGATTCCGTGGAAGGTCCTGTCGGGCAACCCCCTATCAGCCAGTGGCACTACGGTAAATTTGTGGTTTATTTCGAGAGCGACAAGGTCATCCATTCGGTGCTGAAACCCCAGCGCTGAGGCCTCTGAAGCGAACGTTTTTCGCCCGGTACGCCCGGACATACATCCTGACGATACGCCGCCCTTTGTTTAGAATGGCGGCTTTTGCAATTTTAAGGTGACTATAACGTGACATCTCGACGCGTGTTGCCCGCTGAGTGGGCACCCCAAAGCGCCGTTGTGCTTACTTGGCCTCACCCAGGTACCGACTGGGCAGGGATTATGGATGAGGTAGAACCGGTATTTCTTGAAATCGCCCACTCGGTTCTTCGGTTCCAACATCTGGTTATCAGCTGTGAACACGTGGTTCGATTGCAAGAGCTGGAACGCGAACTCAACAACTGGGCCAGCGAACTGAGCCTGCCGGGACGTGTCAGCGCGGTGCCAGCTCCGGCAAACGACACCTGGGCGCGCGATCACGGCCCCATTACCGTACTTGTAGACGGTAAGCCGACTCTGCTGGATTTTCGCTTCAACGCATGGGGCGGCAAGTTCCCTTGGGAAAAAGACGACGCCCTCAACCGACATCTTGCCAATTTCGGCGTATTCGGAGCCACTCCCATGCAGGCGGTCGACTTTGTGCTTGAGGGAGGCTCCATCGAGTCTGATGGCGAGGGCACGTTACTCGCCACCAGCGAATGCCTTTTAACCCCCTCACGCAACGCCTCCATGGACCGGGGCGCCATCGAACACACACTGGCTGAAATGCTGGGTGCAAACCGAATTCTATGGCTCAACCATGGCTATCTGGCGGGTGATGATACCGACAGCCACATAGATACATTGGCCCGCTTTTGCGCTCCAGACCATATTTGCTACGTTGTCTGCCCTGACGTCGCAGATGAACATTACAGCGCTTTGGCAGCCATGGAAGAAGACCTTCAAGAGTTTCGTCAGCGGGACGGTTCTCCCTACAAACTGACCGCGCTACCCTGGCCAGAGCCCGTATTCGGTGACGAAGGCGAACGCCTCCCGGCAACCTACGCCAACTTCCTGATCATTAACGGAGCAGTGCTGGTGCCGATATACGATGTTGCGCAGGACGAAGAAGCCATTCGCATTATGGGCGACATTTTCCCCGACCGGGAAATCATTCCTATCAACTGTCGCCCGCTGGTAAAACAGCATGGCAGCCTCCACTGCGTGACCATGCAAATCCCCGAAGGAGTCGTCACCCTATGAGCGCTCATTCCGCCAAAACTCAAGTGACCGGCCAACTCGCAGTTGCCGCTATCCAGCAGGCATGCAGTCAAGACAAAGCCGCCAGTTTGGCAACAACAGAAATGCTGGTTCGTGAAGCCGCCGCAGGTGGTGCTCAACTGATCGTGTTGCAAGAACTGCACGCGACCCATTATTTTTGCCAGACTGAAGACACCAGCATATTCGACCTTGCCGAACCCATCCCCGGCCCGACAAGCGAACGACTCTCAGGCCTTGCCCGGGAGCTAAACGTGGTGATCGTCGGCTCTGTGTTTGAGCGCCGCATGAACGGCGTCTATCACAACACCGCCGTCGTCATCGAAACCGATGGTTCCATTGCCGGTCTTTATCGAAAAATGCATATCCCCGACGACCCCGGGTTCTATGAGAAGTTCTATTTCACGCCGGGCGATGCTCAGTTTAACGACGGCCGCAATGGTTTTTCTCCCATTGAAACCTCTGTAGGTAAGCTAGGCGTTCTCGTATGCTGGGATCAATGGTACCCGGAAGCTGCCCGATTAATGGCTCTGGCTGGCGCTGAAATACTGATTTACCCCACCGCGATCGGTTGGGACATTACCGACGACCCAGATGAGCAAGCGCGCCAATTAGAGGCATGGGTCACCGTTCAACGGGGCCATGCCGTAGCAAACAATCTGCCCGTCATTGCGCCCAACCGCGTAGGGACTGAGCCCGACCCTACCGGGCATTCAGACGGCATTCGATTTTGGGGTAACAGCTTTATTTGCGGTCCTCAAGGCGAGTTTTTGGAACGCGCCGACGACAACTCAGAGTGCATACTGAGTGTCACCCTTGACCGCCATCGCAGTGAATCTATTCGACGCATTTGGCCGTACTTCAGAGACCGGCGCATCGACGCTTACGGCGACATTCTCAAAAGAGTGAGGGACTGAACTCGGCATGAAAAACCTGATGGACACCGTCGTTACCGAATTGAATCAAATTCTGCTGGGTAAAGAGCGTCAGGTTCGCTTGGCTCTCTGCGGCCTGCTTGCCAGCGGTCACTTGTTGATTGAAGACATTCCCGGCATGGGCAAAACCACACTGTCTCACGCCTTGGCGAAAGTTATGGGTTTGAGCTACCAACGCATTCAATTCACAAACGACCTACTGCCTGCCGACGTACTTGGCTACTCCATGTATGACAAGCAAGCCGGTAGTTTGGTGTTCCATCCGGGGCCTATTTTTGCGCAAGTTGTACTGGCGGATGAAATTAACCGTGCATCGCCGCGAACACAGAGCGCCTTGCTTGAAGCTATGGAAGAACGTCAAGTCTCCATCGAAGGCGAGACCCGGCCGCTACCCCATCCTTTCTTCGTGATTGCCACACAAAACCCCACGGAGCAAGGCGGCACTTACCCACTGCCGGAGTCTCAGCTTGACCGCTTTTTGATGCGGATAAGACTTGGCTACCCTGACCCCAGAGCTGAGAGAGAACTATTGGAAGGAGAAGACCGGCGGGTAATGACAGACCGACTTGGCACCCTGCTTTCAGAAGCTGTCTTGGCGAAGCTCCAGCAAGAAGTCACCCGCGTGACCGCAAGCCCGGCGTTGCTGGATTACATCCAACGCTTGCTAGAACAAAGCCGTCGTATGCCCGGACTGCTTTACGGTTTATCACCTAGAGCGGGGCTCGGACTGCTCAGAGCCACCAAAGCCTGGGCTCTAATGGAGGGCCGGCATCACGCCTTGCCCGATGACATTCAAGCAGTGTTTCCAGCCGTTGCCGAACACCGGCTTGAACAAGGTGAGTCCGGAAAGAGCACTGAGCGGGTGCGCCAACTGCTCGCCAGCGTATCCGTACTGGAATAACGGATAGATAGCATTGCTTTATCAGGGGAATTGACCAAAACAAATGGCAGCCGCCTGCTTTCATGGTAGCCTTTTGATCTTCCTCGCAATATTGGCTCTTAAAGAGCCCGACACGCACCGAATTAACGAGAGACACCCATGAGCGAAACCAAACACTCCCGGCTGATCATCCTCGGCTCCGGCCCCGCCGGATACACCGCCGCCGTCTACGCCGCCAGAGCCAACCTAAACCCGACCTTGATCACCGGCATCGAAGTCGGCGGCCAGCTCACCACCACCACCGACGTAGACAACTGGCCCGGCGACAACGACGGCGTACAAGGCCCTGAGCTCATGCAACGCATGCTCAAGCACGCCGAGCGCTTCGAAACCAACATCGTGTACGACACCATCAACGAAGCCGACCTAAAAAATCGCCCCTTCCGCCTCAAAGGCGACAGCGGCGAATACACCTGCGACGCCCTAATCATCGCCACTGGCGCATCTGCCATGTATCTGGGCTTGGAATCTGAAGAAAAATTCAAAGGCCAAGGCGTCTCCGCCTGCGCCACCTGCGACGGATTCTTCTACAAGAAGCAGAAAGTCGCCGTCATCGGCGGCGGCAACACCGCCGTTGAAGAAGCGCTGTACCTCTCCAACATCGCCGCAGAAGTCACTCTGGTACACCGCCGTGACAGCCTACGGGCAGAGAAAATCCTACAGGACAAGCTCTTTGAAAAAGCCGAAAACGGCAACATCAACATCGTTTGGGATCACACCTTGGACGAAGTCCTAGGCGACGGCACCGGTGTAACCGGCATGCGCATAAAAAGCATGAAAGACGGCAGCACACAAGACTTTGACCTGTCTGGCGTCTTCATCGCCATCGGCCACAAACCCAACACCGATTTGTTCGAAGGCCAGCTGAACATGGAGAACGGCTACATAAAAATCCAATCCGGCCTCGAAGGTATGGCCACACAAGCCAGCATCCCCGGCGTATTCGCTGCCGGCGACGTAGCCGACCACGTTTACCGCCAAGCAGTAACCTCTGCCGGTTTCGGATGCATGGCGGCGTTGGACGCTGAGAAGTTTTTGGATCAGCAGGTCTAGACCTAATGAGGCTAGGCAACTCCCATGATGAGAAGGTGGGGCGAGGCCAGCTCTCTGAAACTGTTGGTCTTCACCTTCACTAGATGAGGCAGGCAGGAAGCCCCTTCTGAAACTGTGCGAAGCCATGGATGGCGAAGCCAAGCGTACAAGGACGTATCCACAGCGTGTTTCAGAAGGGGCTTCCTGCCTGCCGGTACTCCCAAGTCAAAACCAGCTCGGTAAAAACTGAAGCAGAATGACCTCACTACCCTGGCTAGACCCCGACCACCTGTGGTTCCCCCCAGCCGAAGAAGCCCTCGACGACCCCGATGGCCTACTCGCTCTCGGCGGCGACCTCTCCACAGAGCGCCTAATCCTCGCCTACCGCAGCGGCATCTTCCCCTGGTACAGCGACGACCAACCCATCCTCTGGTGGTCCCCAGACCCTCGCTGCGTACTCTTCCCCGAAAACATACACATATCCCGAAGCCTGCGCCGAACACTCAACAAACGCCGCTTCCGAGTAACCACAGACCAAGCTTTCGGCCGCATCATCCGCCTATGCGCCTCCACCCGAAGCGAAGGCACCTGGATCACCGACGACATGATCGCCAGCTACTCCGCACTGCACCGCCAAGGCATCGCCCACTCCATAGAAGTATGGAACCAAAATGGCGAACTGGCAGGCGGCATGTATGGGCTCGCCATCGGTCAATGTTTCTTCGGCGAATCCATGTTTTCCCTTGAAACCAACGCCTCCAAAGTCCTCATGGTCCATCTGGCCCACCAGCTTCAGGATTGGGGCTATCGCATCATGGACTGCCAAGTGGAAAGCGACCACCTACTTACCATGGGCGCACACACCCTACCCAGAAGCGAATTTTTATCTATAATCACTAAATACGCAGATAGAAAACCGGATCAGCCCGACTGGACATTCCGCTGGCAATGGCCCGGGCCGGAGGCCTGAATGAGTAGTCTCAAAACCCTGGTATTCTTTGCAACACCAGCTCACGACTGCAGCTACCTGCCCGATCGCGAAGCGACAACCATGTTCGTAGATCCGCGTGCTCACATCGACAAAAAGCTCTATAGCCAACTTACCGCACTAGGATTTCGGCGTAGCGGGTCGCATTACTACCGGCCACACTGTGAAACGTGCAACGCCTGCATTCCAGTACGACTGAATGTAAACAACTTTCGCCCGGACCGCAGCCAACGCCGGGTTATGAAAAAGAACAACGACCTTCAATGCACTCTGGTGCCCGCAGAATTCAACGAGAGCTATTACCAGCTATACGCCCGTTACGTCGAACTCAGACACAAAGATGGCGACATGTACCCTCCCTCCCGGGAGCAGTTCATTTCATTTTTGGTAGAAGGCGCCACAGACTCTTGGTTTTTGGAGATGCGCAAAGACGGCGAGCTACTCGCTCTGGCGGCCATAGACATGCTTGATGACGGGCTCTCCGCTATATACACCGTGTTCAACCCGGCCCATGAGAGCCGCAGTTTGGGCACCTTTGCGGTTCTCTGGCAAATTGAAGAAGCCAAAAAGCGTGAACAGCCTCACCTTTACCTTGGGTATTGGATAAAGCAGTGCCAGAAAATGAATTACAAAACCCGCTTCAAGCCCATGGAAGCCTTCCATGATGGCCAATGGCGGGTAATCAACGCCGAATAACGCAGTATGGCGTTATAAATGGTCGAATCTAGAGCCAATATGCCTCTTTTTTGAAGTCGTTAGCGAACTCACTTTGCCAAACGCTCATAAATCAGGCAGAATTGCGCAATTTAAAATTACGGAAAGTTTTCCCAACAGAGGTTTCTACTGAATGGCGAAGTCAGATGTCGTTGAAATGGAAGGTGTTATTCTTGACACCCTTCCAAACACTATGTTCCGGGTTGAGTTGAGTAATGGTCACGTTGTTACCGCTCACATTTCCGGCAAGATGCGCAAAAACTATATCCGCATCCTGACCGGGGACAAGGTCAAGGTTGAGCTAACACCTTACGACCTGAGCAAAGGCCGCATTGTGTACCGCGCCCGCTAAAGCAACGGCGACATCGCAAGAACAAAAAAACCGCTGCATTTTACTGCAGCGGTTTTTTTATGGATGGTTCCTACCAGCCGTTTTTAAACAGCTTCTGCAGGTTCATCCTCGTAGTCGAACACCAAATCGTCATCTTTAAGGTGAATGAACACATCACCACCCTTCTCAGACAAGCTGCCAAACAGAATCTGCTCAGCTAGAGGACGTTTAATCTTGTCCTGAATCAGACGCGACATAGGACGGGCGCCCATCGTCACATCATACCCCTTGTCTGCAAGCCAAGACTTAACCTCATCATCCACATGCAGCACAACATGCTTCTCGTCGAGCTGCGCTTGCAACTCTGTGAGGAATTTGTCCACTACATGAGTGATGGTTACCTTCTGCAGGTCACCAAACTGGATAATGCTATCCAAACGGTTACGGAACTCCGGCGTGAAGGTTTTGCTGATAATTTCCATACCATCACTGCTGTGATCCTGCTCGCTAAAGCCCATCGAACGGCGAGCCATGCTTTCAGCTCCGGCGTTGGTGGTCATCACGAGAATCACATGCCGGAAGTCGGCCTTGCGCCCATTGTTGTCAGTCAAAGTGCCGTGGTCCATAACCTGCAACAACAAGTTGAAGACTTCCGGATGCGCCTTCTCGATTTCATCCAGCAACAGCACACAGTGTGGATGCTTGTTAACGGCTTCTGTTAACAGACCACCCTGATCGTAGCCCACATAACCCGGGGGCGCGCCAATTAGACGGGAGACCGTATGACGCTCCATGTACTCGGACATATCGAATCGAACCAACTCAACACCGAGTGCCTTGGCAAGCTGCTTGGTAACCTCTGTTTTACCAACACCCGTAGGCCCGGCAAACAGGAAGGAACCATCCGGCTTTTCGGGTGACTTCAAACCCGCCCGCGCCAGCTTGATTGCCATTGTGAGGGATTCAATGGCCGGGTCTTGCCCGAATACCACCATCTTGAGATCCCGCTCCAAATTCCGCAGCAAGTCTTTATCGCTACTGGAAACGTTTTTAGGCGGAATACGGGCAATTTTCGCAACCACTTCCTCGATTTCCGGGACATCAACCGTTTTCAGACGCTTGTCCTCAGACATCAGCCGCTGCCTGGCTCCGGCCTCATCAATCACATCAATGGCTTTATCCGGGAGGTGGCGATCTGTAATGTAACGATCTGCCAATTCCGCAGCCACTCGCAAAGCTTGATCCGTATATTTCAGATCGTGGTGCTTTTCAAAGTTTGGCTTCAGCCCTTTGAGAATCTGGTAGGTATCCTCAACACTAGGCTCGTTCACATCAATCTTCTGGAAGCGACGGGCCAGCGCACTGTCCTTCTCGAAGATGCCGCGGAATTCCTGATAGGTGGTGGAACCGATGCAACGGATCTCACCGGAACCCAGCATTGGCTTGAGCAGATTGGACGCGTCCATCACGCCACCAGATGCGGACCCTGCACCGATGATGGTGTGGATCTCATCGATAAACAGAATCGCGTGCTTTTGTTTCTTCAACTCCGCCAATAAGGCCTTCAAGCGCTTCTCGAAGTCGCCACGGTATTTGGTCCCTGCCAGCAAAGCGCCGAGATCCAATGAATACACTACGCCGTCGGCGATAATCTCTGGCACTTGGCCATCAACAATGCGTTTGGCCAGCCCTTCTGCAATGGCGGTTTTGCCTACACCGGCCTCACCCACAAGCAACGGGTTGTTTTTGCGGCGACGCACAAGAATCTGCACCACCCGCTCAACCTCGTGCTCACGCCCAATTAACGGATCAATGCGCCCTTGGCGGGCCTGTTCGTTTAGATTGGTTGCGTAGGTTTCCAGCGGCTTGGACTGCCCACCTTCTTCGCCAGCTTCCTCATGTGAGGCTTGCTCACTGCTATCTGGATCTTCAGCGCCTTGAACACGGGAGATCCCATGAGACACAAAGTTGACCACGTCAATCCGCGCGACGCTCTGTTTTTTGAGCACGTACACGGCCTGACTTTCCTGTTCACTGAAAATGGCAACCAGAACGTTAGCGCCGGTTACCTCTTTCTTACCGGAGGATTGCACATGGAACACAGCGCGCTGTAGTACTCTCTGAAACCCAAGAGTGGGCTGAGTCTCGCGCTCATCATCGCTACCCGGAATCAAGGGTGTTGTGGAATCCACAAATTCGACCAGCTCATCGTGGAGCTGCTTGAGGTCTGCACCGCAGGCTTTGAGAACACCCACAGCAGACTCATTCTCAAGCAGAGCTAACAATAAATGCTCTACGGTCATGAACTCATGGCGCTTGTCGCGGGCACTTTTAAAGGCCGTATTCAGCGTAATTTCAAGATCTTTGCTCAGCATGGGCCACCCCAACGTCTATCAGTCTGCACATTCAATCTCGCAAAGGAGCGGATGTTCGCATTCCGAGGAATACTGGTTCACCTGTGCCGCCTTTGTTTCCGCGATGTCCCGGGTATACACCCCGCATACTGCCTTTCCCTGCGTATGGACGAGCAGCATCACCTGCGTCGCCTTTTCTTCATTCATACCGAAGAAGGTCATTAGCACATCCACAACAAAGTCCATGGGTGTGTAGTCGTCGTTAAGAAGCATCACCTTGTATTGAGCCGGACGCTTCAGTGCAGGCTTTTCGGGAGCAACGCTGAGCTCATCGTGACGCCCTGGCAGTTCTTCCTCCCCCTGATTTAATACTAGTAGAGAATTTTCGATAGTCCGCATCATTCTTTACCGGTTATCGGTGCCTTTAATCAATGTGGTTGTCTGGACCCGGGTTTTCAAGTCAGATTCAAGCCCGAGCGTGAGGTATTTATCAATACGAACATGATACCGCTTCCGGACTGCGTTCAACCACACATTACCGCAATAGAAGCTATTGACTCGACCCCGGGTTTGGTCGACAGTTACCCAAGAGTGTTAAATAATGTAAACACACGTGCAGTTTGTGTAACAAAAACCGGTAGAAATACAGACTTTGCTGCCGGTTTTTGGAGCCAACAACAAGTGACAGTGAAAGAACAGGGGAGTTCATCATGCCAAGAGGCAAAGTAAAATGGTTCAACAATGCCAAAGGGTACGGCTTCATTATTGAAGATGGCTGCAGTGACGACCTGTTTGCCCATTTTTCATCCGTCCAGATAGACGGGTATAAAACATTAAAGGCCGGCCAAACCGTCAGTTTTGAGAAAAAGCCGAGCGACAAGGGTGTGCACGCCGTCAACATCGTACCGGACGAGCAAGCAGACACCTCTAACGGGGCGTCGGATCATGCAGACTACTCACCCCGCGCTGCGAACGGCTAACCGACTGACTCGACCATTTTGTTATATAGTAGTCCTCTTGCTGAAGTAACGCTGGGGGGCTATCTATATGCTGAGCGTTGAGCACGGGATCTATCCCGAGCTTTTCAAGCCTGCCTTTTCTACGTTATCTTCCCTCTGCTTTCAATTTCTCCGCGCTGGAACTGCCTCGATGGCCGACCTTATTCTGTTCAACAAGCCCTTTCAGGTACTCTGCCAGTTTACGGATGAACCCGCTAAAGACGGGCAAAAACGGCGCGCTACTCTAGCCGACTGGATTCGCATCCCGAACATCTACCCTGCCGGGCGGCTCGATTACGATTCCGAAGGTTTACTGCTATTGACCAGCGACGGGGCCCTGCAACATCGAATCGCATCTCCCGAACAAAAGATGCCTAAAACCTACTGGGTTCAGGTAGAAGGCGACATTTGTGCAAGCGCAATAGACCAACTCGCCGCAGGCGTTACACTTAAAGACGGACGAACGCGGGCCGCTAAAGCCCGCAAAATGGATGAGCCAGAGCTCTGGCCCAGAGTGCCGCCCGTGCGCCAACGCAATACGGTACCCACCAGTTGGCTAGAGTTAACCATTACCGAAGGTCGCAACCGGCAGGTACGACGAATGACCGCTGCGGTTGGGTTTCCAACGTTGCGACTGATCCGCTATCGTATTGGCGACTGGTCGCTGGATGGGCTTGAGCCGGGCAAATACCGCAGAATACCCGTTAACTTGCCTACAACACCAAAATCCGCGAAGCGCCCGATTCCGACTAAATCAGGCAAAACGCCAAGGAGACGACGAAGCTCATGACCTGGACGCCACACGCCACGGTAGCCGTGGTTGTAGAAGACTCCAACGGCCGCTTCCTGATGGTGGAAGAACGCAGCAGTGGAAAAGTTGTATTCAATCAGCCAGCCGGTCACGTGGAAGAAGACGAGGCGATTCTCGATGCCGTGCGCCGGGAAGCTTTGGAGGAAACCGGCTGGGAGGTCGAACCCAAGCATTTTCTTGGACTCTACACCTACAAAGCACCTGCAAACGGGGTAACCTATTATCGGTTCTGCTTTATCGGCAAAGCACGACAACAGGTTACTGACGAGCTCGACACAGGGATCATTGCAGCCCACTGGTTGCCACTGGAAGACATCCGACAGCTTGGCGACAAGCTTCGCAGCCCTCTGGTTATCAAATGCATAGAAGATTACCGAAATGGCCGCTGCTATCCACTGGATGTGATCGCAGACTCGCAGACGTAACCGGCACAAAATGTTAAACTCCCGCGCTTTGCACCGGTGCCAAGAATTGTCATGACGAATCCATCATCCGAAGTTCGCTCCCCAGAGAAAACACGCGTTATCGTCGGCATGTCCGGCGGTGTTGATTCATCGGTGGCGGCCTGGTTGCTCAAAGATCAGGGCTATCAGGTCGAAGGCCTGTTTATGAAGAACTGGGACGAGGATGACGGCACAGAGTACTGCACCGCCATGACCGACCTAGCAGACGCTCAAGCGGTGGCTGATGACATTGGAATAAAGCTTCATACCGCGAGCTTTGCCGCTGAATATTGGGATCGTGTTTTCGAACATTTCCTTTCCGAGTATCGGGCTGGCCGTACGCCCAACCCGGACATTCTTTGCAACAAAGAGGTCAAATTCCGGGCCTTTCTCGATTACGCCATTACACTGGGGGCCGACTACATTGCCACCGGGCATTACACCCGCCAGCGACCGCTCGCGGATGGTTCAGGCAACGCATTGCTGCTGAAAGGTCTGGACGACAACAAGGATCAGAGTTACTTCCTCCATGCAGTGTCCGGTGAGCGCATTGCCCGTACACTCTTCCCTGTGGGCGAACTGGAAAAGCCCGAAGTTCGCCGGATTGCCGAGCAGCAAGGCTTCATCACCCATAACAAGAAAGACTCCACCGGCATCTGCTTTATCGGCGAGCGTAAATTCAGCGATTTTCTGAAGCAGTATTTGCCCGCTCAACCGGGTGATATTGAAACCCCGGAAGGCAAAAAGATCGGTCGGCATCAGGGGCTTATGTACCACACGATAGGCCAGCGTCAGGGTCTCGGCATCGGAGGGCTCAGTGACTTTGGCGACGATCCTTGGTACGTCGCTGGCAAAGACCTGAAGCGAAACGTACTGACTGCCGTACAGGGTAAGCAGCACCCGCTTTTGTTCTCCCGTGGTTTAGTCTCAGACCCAATCGACTGGGTTGCCGGGGAGCCTCCCTCCAAGTCCTTCCGTTGCAAAGCGAAAACCCGCTATCGCCAGCCAGATCAAGACTGCGAAGTGACTGTTATTGAGGGCGGCGTAAAAGTGGTATTTGACGACGCCCAAAGAGCCGTAACACCGGGGCAATCTGTGGTTTTCTACGATGGGGACATCTGCCTTGGTGGCGGAGTGATAACAGAAACCTGGCGCGATGGCGAAGCCCTTCCCGACCGCATTTCGCAGACTCAGTTAACGCAGGAATTACTCCAATGAGCCGGTCGCTTCATGACCAAACCCTTGCACTGGCAGGCGTATTTCAAGCGGCCAATCTGGTTCAGCAGATTGCTAACAACGGCACCTGCAATCAAACCAGTTTGGAAACCTGCCTGCGCTCACTGTTTGCTACCGACCCTGCCAGCACTCTAGACGTTTATGGCGGTGAGCTTGCAGACGTACGCGAGGGCCTTGTTACACTTGCAACGGTCATGAGCGATCAAAAAAAGCAGCAGGACATTGAGGTGCTGCGCTACGTTCTCAACCTCATTCATCTTGAATCCAAGCTCAACCGGCACAGCGACATGCTGGAAGTCATCGGTAGCCGCATAGAGCAGGCTCGCCACACAGCCAGCCACTTTGGCTATGTGCATCCAAATTTAATCAGCAATCTGGCCTCCATCTACACCGACACCATCAGTACATTCAGCCTGCGTATTCAGGTAAGTGGCAACCCTTCACTACTCCAGCGCGACGAGAATGCTGCCAAAGTTCGAGCGCTTCTACTGGCAGGCATTCGGTCAGCCGTGCTCTGGAGGCAATCCGGTGGGCGTCGCTGGCAGTTGGTTCTGTCGCGCCGCAAGGTGATTGCGCATGCGCGAGAGCTTGCAGAGAAAGCAAACCGCTCATTCGATAGCTAAGGTGTTGCCACTGATTCGCCAGCCGTGCTGGTGTATTATGGGCATTCTTATTTTCTAAACCCTTTTTCTGAACCGATTATTTGTGAGGTTTTCGATGGAACTCAACGCCCTGACCGCCATTTCACCGGTCGATGGACGCTATGGCAGTAAAGTCAGCGTTTTCCGTGATATTTTCAGTGAGTATGGCCTGATCAGAAACCGCGTGACGGTGGAAATCCGGTGGCTGCAAAAGCTGGCGGCGCATCCGGAAATCGCCGAGGTTCCAGCGTTCAGCTCAGAGGCTAGCGCCTTTCTTGATAAAATGGTTACCGACTTCAGCCTTCAAGATGCTGAACGTATCAAGGAGATTGAGCGCACCACAAACCACGATGTAAAAGCGGTTGAATATTTTATTAAGGAAAGAATTGCCGAAGTTCCGGAGCTGCATGCGGTTACCGAGTTTGTCCACTTTGCTTGCACTTCAGAGGATATTAACAACCTGTCCCACGCCTTGATGCTGCGCGAAGGTTTGGACAATGGCTTGCTACCCGCAATGGCCCGCGTTGCCGACAAGCTGGGCGAGCTCGCGAAAGAACATGCCGAACAACCCATGCTCTCGCGCACCCACGGCCAAACGGCGTCCCCCACCACCGTTGGTAAAGAATTAGCCAACGTGGTGTATCGACTGCACAGACAGATCAAGCAAATCCGCAACATTGAAATTTTGGGCAAGATCAACGGTGCGGTGGGCAACTACAATGCGCACATCTCTGCTTACCCTGCAGTTGACTGGGCTGCTAACGCCAAGGCGTTTATTGAAAGCCTCGGTCTGGATTTCAACCCCTACACTACCCAGATCGAACCTCACGATTACATTGCCGAGCTCTACGATGCTGTAGCCCGCTTCAATACTATTTTGATTGATCTGGACCGAGACATCTGGGGCTATATTTCACTGGGCTACTTCAAGCAAAAAACCATTGAAGGCGAAGTGGGTTCCTCAACCATGCCCCACAAGGTCAACCCCATCGACTTTGAAAACTCTGAAGGTAATTTGGGCATTGCAAATGCACTGCTTGGCCACCTGTCGGCGAAGCTACCTATCTCTCGCTGGCAGCGCGACCTAACCGACTCCACGGTGCTGCGCAATCTAGGCGTTGGTTTTGCCCACAGTTTGATTGCCTATGAAGCCACGCTGAAAGGGTTAGGTAAACTGGAAATCAACCCAGAGCGCCTGAACGAAGATTTGGACAAAGCCTGGGAAGTGCTTGCAGAGCCCATCCAGACCGTCATGCGCCGGTACAACATTGAAAAACCCTATGAAAAGCTGAAAGCTCTGACTCGTGGCAAAGCCATGACACCAGATGTAATCAGAAGCTTTGTAGAAAGCCTTGAGATGCCAGAAAGCGCAAAAGCAGAGCTGATGGCACTCACACCGGGTAACTATATCGGCAACGCCGTTGATCAGGCCCGAAACATCTAACTTGAGGAAGCATCCCATGGACATGCTTGGCGGACGTTCACCTTCGGAATTTTTAAGGGACTACTGGCAGAAAAAGCCACTGGTCATCCGTCAGGCATTTCCCGGTTTCCAATGCCCCGTGGATGCCAACGAACTAGCAGGCCTTGCCTGCGAAGAAGGAGTGGAATCGCGCATCGTTATTGAAAACGATAACGGCAAGCTCTGGCAGCTGCACAACGGCCCCTTCCCGGAAGATCACTTCAGCAAGCTACCGGCGCAAGATTGGACACTGCTGGTTCAGGGACTGGATCACTGGGTCCCGGAAGTCGCCGATCTGCTTGAGCATTTTCGTTTTGTGCCCAACTGGCGCCTTGACGACATTATGGCAAGCTATGCACCCAAAGGGGGTAGCGTGGGGCCTCACTACGATCAATACGATGTATTCCTGCTGCAAGCACAGGGACACCGGCGCTGGACCTTCGGCGGCCGCTGCGATCAAACCTCTCCCCGTGTAGAGGGCACGCCCCTGCGCATACTCAGCAGTTGGGAAGGTGAAGAAACCGTGACCCTAGAGCCAGGCGATATGCTTTACCTGCCCCCGGGAATTGGTCATCACGGGGTAGCCGAGGACGATTGCATTACCCTCTCGGTAGGTTTCCGTGCGCCGACTATTGACGATCTGCTTACCGGGTTCACAGACTTCCTGTGCAACCAACCGGGCGCCGACGAGCACATGAATGATCCGGATCTCCAGATTCAAGACAACCCGGGCACCATCGCACCCGCCGTGATTGACCGGTTACAAGCCGTTCTTTCAGAAAAGCTTGAGAACAAGCGCCAACTGGCTTTGTGGTTTGGCCAATACGCCACCGCACCGAAAAACATGGATGTAGTGGTGCCTGCCGAGGAGCCAGCTTCAGATGAAGGCTTCGCCGAAGCGCTTCGAGCCGGAGAACAACTGCGATGGAACGAAGGCTCTCGTTTTGCGTACCATGAAGTAGGCGACGAAACCGCCTTGTTCGCAGACGGCGAGCAATTTCTGCTCAAGGGCGATGCTCGACCACTGGCACCGTTACTATGTGCGGGCTCACGCATCGATATGAGTGCGCTGGCGCAGTTTGCCGGAGACCCGGCCCTGCTCGGCCTGCTAACAAATCTTTATAATCAGGGTTCTGTGTATTTCGAGTGATGCCATGACCATCCGAATTCGCAAATACAGCTGGCAGCTCGCTCCGGCGCACATCCGGAGCATCCGCCAGAAGGTTTTTGTTGAAGAGCAAAAGGTGCCGCCTGAGCTTGAGTGGGACGATACCGACGAAATTGCCGATCATTTTCTTGCGGTGTTGCCCGACAATAGGCCAGCTGGCGTCGCCCGGATGTTCTCGACGCTGAACGAAACCGGCCACATAGGGAGAATGGCCATACTGCCGGAATGTCGTGGTCGAGGTATTGGTGAGGCCTTGCTCCGGCACCTGATCATGGAATCGGCCGGGCAGTATCAAGAGCTGAAGCTCTCGGCACAACAACACGCCATTGCGTTCTACCAACGCGCTGGCTTCCATGTTTGTTCCGAGCCTTACGACGATGCGGGCATACCTCATCTGGACATGCGCTGTTTTGCTCCAGCTCTTCTTGCTGCGCAAACGCAGCCCCAGTCCGGGCGGCCAACGCCACTTTTGCTTGGTGCAGATACAGAATCCTGGCTCTTCGATAGCGAAAGCCATCTTATTGACCTATTGGATTCTATGGTGGGGCAAGCAAGTCAACGGCTGTGGCTGTATGACCGTATACTGGATCACGACCTTTACGATCGCCATAGATTCCGAGAGCTGGTTTCTGGCCTTGCGCGCCAGCACAGGCTTAGCGACATTCGGCTGTTAATCCACGATGACCAACCGCTTGTAAAGCGCCGCCATCAGTTGGTCGAATTAATGCGCAGACTACCCAGTCGCATTGAGCTGAAACTGGTTAACAACGACTATCCCCACGAAGACCAGCCATTTATCCTCGCAGATCGCGAAGGCGTTATCTATCGGCACGATTTTACCCAGCCATCAGGGTTTGCGGGCTTCGCTGACAGCGGAAGGGTTAAGCTGCTATCCGAGAATTTCCAGCGTATGTGGGACACAGGGCGCCACTCTCTTGAGCTGCGCGAGCTACCGATTTAATGGGTGCCTGAAGTCCTATCGGTTGCATCAATAGACTCAAAGCGAGCGCCAAAAGGCGCGAATTCTTCATCCACCTCTTCCGCCACATCTGAAATTAACCGTCGCAGCCACTGATGATCCGCGTTGTGCTGTAGCAGCGGGCTCCATGCCATTTTGAGTTCAAAAGGTGGGATCTCGAAGGGTGGGATCTTCACCACAAGATTTGCATTGTCTTTTTGCAGCCAGGCGGCTCTGGACGGCAATGTGGCGATTAGATCGTGCTGTTCAGCTAAAAGCATAGCCGACTGGTAATGCCGGGTGAATACTGAAATCTGGCGTTTGCTACCCATGCGGGACAAAGCTTCATCAACCCAACCAAGCCGCTGCACGTCTTTCGGGTTTACACCAACACCGACACCAAAGCCGGTTTTACTGACCCATATATGGCTCGCATCCAAATAGGTATCCAAGGTGAACGGCTCCCTGAGTATTGGATTGCGGGCGTTCATCAGGCAGGCAAAATACTCAATCCACAGAGTTTTTTGATGAAAGGACTGAGGGATTTTATCGAAACGGTTGATCGCCATATCCAGACGCCCCTGCTCCACATCCAAAAAGCTCACATCACTGGGAGTCAAAACGTCCAGCGTTACGTGGGGTGCCTCCTGCCGGATACGCCGCAACACCCGTGGCATCAGGCAAGATTCAGCATAATCACTGGCCATGATTCGAAACACCCGCTGGCTTTCCAGTGCCGCAAACGGCGTTTTCTCCTGCACTGCCTGCTCAATATCTGAAAGAATCCCTCTCACCAACGGCTGCAATTCCTGAGCGCGTTCGGTGGCCGTCATGCCTTCGCTTGTTCGCACCAACAAAGGGTCACCGAATAAGTCCCGCAAACGTCGCAAGCTATTGCTCATGGCTGGCTGGGTGATGCCGAGATGGTTGGCAGCTTTGGTTACGTTGCGCTCCCGCAGTAAAACATCAAGATAAACAAGCAGATTGAGATCAATACGTGAAAGATTCATAAAAACTCCAGAGCACAACGAAAACCATTAATTCGGCGCAAAAACCGCGGGGCATTCACAAATTTAATATACAGAAAATATAGAATTCATAAAATAAATAAGAAAAACGAACTTTCACATTTGATTCCGGATTCAATCCAGAATTTCTGCTAATCTTTCTGATACTTGCCGAGAATATCGGTAATTCGGGTCAGAATTCTTTAGCAGGCATGACTTGCCCAAAAGCCGGAGTCATTACACAACTAATGAATACCATCACGATTGTTATTGCTTTGGCAGCCATTGTCGCGGCCTCAATTATCGTTATTGTGGTCAGCCAGATGCGTGAAAAGGCCCGTATTGAGCGTGCTCGCAAAATCACGGCGCTTGAGGACAGCTATAAGCGGTGCAACCGTCTGCTGTCCGAGATCCCCGGGCAATACCTGACACCCGACCTGAAGCTGTTATTGCTAAAGCGCATGGAAGACATCTGCAACGATCTGGCGGGCCTCAAGTCCGGCCTGCCCGTTGAACAATGGCGTGAGGCCGCCGTACAAAGAAAAACACTGGTTCGGGAAAATCGCGACGAGGTACGCCCGGTAAAGATCGATTCGGCGGAGAAGTCGAACTACGTTAAAGAATTGCTGCAAAACCTGTTCAAGATGATCGAGGCCATGCATAAAAGTGGCCGCGTAGATGGCGCAACTGCAAAAAAGAACCTGAAGTATGTTTTGTTTCTGGTGCACAAAACCCACGCGGATCTACACGTTTTCCAAGCGCGGGAGCATATCCGGCAGAACCAGACACGCAAAGCCATACACGCCTATCATCTGGCCAGCACAGAAATGGGGAAATCCAGAGATAACCCACTTGCCATGAAAGCCGTAAAAAGCTTCCGCATCCGCATAAAGGAATTGGAGGCCATGAGCTTGGAAGGTAACGATACCAAACCTGCGGATTCCGAATCGCAACTCGACAAACAGTGGGACAACTTTCTTCATGATGAAGAGTGGAAGAAAAAAGCCGACTACGACTGAAAGGTTAAACCGGGCAGCGTAAGCACACCCGTGTACAGGTACAGTGACACCCGTGACCCAAGGCTTCAAACACCGCCTATCCTACCGACTCACTCGCGATACAGTCCTTATCGCTATGGTGCTGGGTCTCATCCTTAATATCGTGCAAATCACTCTGGACTACTTTGCCGCCCACAAATCTATGAATGAGGACATTCAAGCGCTGATCGAGATCAGCCACAGTCCTGCGTCTCAGATTGCCTACAATATCGACGTACGTTTGGCTGAAGAACTGCTGGACGGCCTCCTAAGGCATCCTGCAACCGTTGATGCGAGAATTGTTGATAGCGACGGCAGCACCATGGCAGCCGCCAGCAAAAGTAGCCCTGTATCGCCCTATCGTTGGATAAGCGACGAACTGTTTGACGAAAGCCGAGTATTCAGCCGTGAGCTGCAGGTTTCCCAGCTCAACAACCTACCTCTGGGCCAACTTGTGGTTACCGTAGACACCTACCACTACGGCCTACAATTTTTGGAACGCGCCAGTTACACGCTGATTAGCGGGCTTCTGAAAAGCCTGATTCTCTCGGCATCACTGCTTGGAATTTTCTACCTGATACTAACGCGACCCATGCTCAGCGTTATTAGTGCCCTAAGTGAGGTTAATACCCGGTCACCGGAAAAAATCCGGTTACCTGTTCCCTCAAGCCATCAGCACGATGAAATAGGCACTATGGTAGGGATTATTAACCAGCATCTGGAAACCATAGACTTCACGTTAGCCCAGCTCCGCATGGCGGAAAGCGCCATGAAAAACTATTCAAGCGAGCTGGAGCACGAAGTCGAGAGCCGAACCCGTGAAATATCCGAAAAGAATCAGGCATTGCAGCGCGGCAACCGAGCGCTGGTAAAAGCGAAAGAAGATGCCATGCGCAGAGCCAGAGCCAGAGCGAACTTTTTGGCCAGCATGAGCCATGAAATACGCACCCCGCTAAATGGCGTTCTGGGAATGCTTGGGCTTGCGGTGGAAGCTGAGCAGGACGAATCCAAACGCCAGCGCCTTGAAATCGCTTTGTCAGCCGGTGAAAGCCTGCTCGGCATACTCAACGACATTCTGGATATTTCCAAGGTTGAGGCCGGAAAGCTCAATCTCGAAAACATTCCCTTCGATTTGCAAGGCTTGATTGAGGAATGCTCAACTCTGCACACCCATCAAGCGCGCAAGAAAGGCATTGAGCTGATCGCCGAGACTGAACCCGAATTCCCGGAACAGTTTTTGGGTGATCCAACACGCATTCGTCAGATTTTAAATAACCTACTAAGCAATGCCGTCAAGTTTACCGACTCCGGCAGTGTGCGCATCACGGCAGACTATTCCGCGGGTGTTGTAACAATCAAAGTGAGCGATACCGGTATAGGTATGAGCAAGGAAGGCTTGCGCAAGATCTTTTCGCCCTTCTCACAGGCTGACACGCAAACCACACGCCTGTATGGCGGCACCGGGCTGGGCCTAACGCTTTGTCGTCAACTGGTTGAGCGCATGCAGGGTGAAATCAAGGTCGATTCGAAAGAGCATCAGGGAACCCGTTTCACCGTCACTCTGCCATTACCGGTTCACAGCCATCAGGGCGCAAACAATCCCCACAGGCTGCCCGTCGGGTCCAAGATATCCGAAGGCACAGAGCCAGTGCAGGACTCTCTCCGAATACTTCTGGTTGAAGACAACGAAGTGAATCAGATGGTCGCTTGCACACTGCTGAAAAAGATGGGGCACCAAGTGGAGATTGCGGAAAACGGCATTGTGGCGATCGAAGCCCTTGAACAAGGGCATTTCGATCTGGTTCTCATGGATTGCCAAATGCCGGTCATGGACGGTTACGAAACAACTCGCAGAATCCGCAAAAATCCCGAGTGGCGAAATTTGCCAATCATTGCCGTTACGGCCAACGTGATGCAAGGAGACCGGGATGACTGCTTTGCTTGCGGCATGAACGATTATATTACCAAGCCTTACAACCGAACCCAGTTATCCGAAGCCATTACTCGTTGGGCGCCTCCCCCTCCCCCTGAGTCTCCATAGACTTTAGCACCGCATTCAGTTCATTTCTCAGAGCAAGCAAGCGCTCTGGCGCCACATCCAAGCCACACAGGAGCTTTTGCGGTACCTGTATGGCCAGTTCCCGGAGATCGGCACCCTTTTGGGTCAGCGATATGGTCACCACACGTTCATCGACTAGACTGCGGTCTCTGCTAATCAGGCCCCGCTGAGCCAAGCGTTTTAATAGCGGGGTAAGCGTGCCTGAATCAAGCCTCAACCTCCCTCCAAGGTCCGAAACCCGGGTAGGCTGGCCCGCCCGGGCACGCTCCCATAGCACAAGCATCACAAGGTATTGTGGATATGTCAGATCCAATTCGGCAAGCAGCGGGCGATAACGCGAGGTAACAGCCCGGTTAACTGCGTATAAGCTGAAACAGATCTGGTTATCCAGTGCCAGTAGATCGTCCAAAACGGCGCCTTACAAAAGCTTTTCGATATCTGCTTTGATATCTGCGGGCTTAGTGGTGGGTGGATAGCGACGCACAACTTTGCCATCCCGGCTTACAAGAAATTTCGTAAAGTTCCATTTTACTTTCTCAGAGCCGAGGAGCCCTTTCGCTTCGGCTTTCAAAAACTGGAACAGAGGGTGAGCATTGGGCCCATTGACATCAACTTTCGAGAACATCGGAAAGTCCACGCCATAGTTCAAACTACAGAACTCACTGATGGCTTTATCATCGGCAGGATCCTGATTCAGGAACTGGTTGCAGGGAAACCCAAGCACTTCCAACCCCTTGGCACCCAGTTCTTTGTGCAACGACTGCAAGCCTTCGAACTGCGGCGTTAAACCGCACTTGCTGGCTGTATTCACAATCAAGAGAACCTGCCCCTGATACTCAGCCATCGTTTTTTCATTGCCCTTAATATCTTGAACGGTAAAGTCATAAATTGAATCTGCGGCCACAAGCTTCTCCTCAATAGAACCATCACCACCTGTAACGAACAGGCGAGCCTTAAATCTTGCATCATTATATTGTGCACAATTTAGTTGGAGACTATCGGGTTGTAATGAGCCACGCAATCGTTTTTTGGATTAGGGCAGATTCACCATCACTGAGAACTTGGGCGGGTTACTCGGTCAACCAAATACACCAAGCTGTGATAATCCACGCCACTGTGGCTGCTCAAACCAATCTCACAGGTTCGGCTCGTCGACACTCCCTCAGTACAGTGCTGCACCGCCGGTTGCAGAAAACGCAGAGCATGATCGTTCAGTTCCGGTAGGGTAAAGCCCTTATCTCCGGCAAAGCCGCAGCAGTGTATATCCTCCGGCACCACTACGTTCGTGCTGCACTTACGGGCAATCTCTATGAGTGCCTGCCCTTCGCCCAAGTGTTGAGTACTGCAGGTAACATGTACCACGACCGATTCAGTCTGCGGTGTAAATTCAAGCCGGTCGAACAGGTGGCTCCGAATAAAGCGCACCGGATCGTATATATTCAGGCCGTGACTCTGCTCTTGCAGCAACCGCAGTGTGCAGGGGCTGGTATCACAGTAGATTGGGTCCATGCCCTCGCGGCTGGCACGTTTCACCGCTGCCAGCATTTCAGCCCGTTTACGGTTCGCTTGTTGTGGGTAACCTTTAGAGGCGAAAGGCTGGCCGCAGCACAGCGAATCCATAGCATCTGGAAACACCACCTCGTAGCCAGCTTTTTCCAACAGCTGACGGGTTTTCGCCAACAATGGAACCTGCTCGCTGTCGGAACGTGACGGCCCCATAGTGTGGGAGGCACAGGACGGTAAGTACACCACGCGCGGGCGCACGGTGTCTGCAGGCGGCTTTATATTCTCGACCCAGCGCACTGGTTGCGGCATAGCTGGACTCCAAGACGGTATCCGACCACCGCTGAGTTTTTTGCTGGATTCAGTCCAGCGCTGTAAACGCGGTGCGCCCAAGAGGCGGTTTGCGCTATCCGCCGCAGCGAGAACTAGCCGAACCCCTTTTAACGCACCGGCGAAGTGTTCTGCCAGCCAGTCGGCGCGTCGGTGAGCCTGCGCCTGATCGGCGCGCAGCTCACGCACCAAATCACCGGTATTAATGCCAACCGGGCAGCGCTGGGCACACAGACCCGTGGCGGCACAGGTGTCTATGCCCTGATACTGGTAGGCTTTTTCGAGCTCATGCGTATCTACGCCCATTCGCTTTTTAGCCTGAATGTCCCGCCAAATCACTATGCGCTGACGCGGGCTCAAGCTTAAACCATGGGACGGACATACTGGTTCACAGAAGCCGCACTCTATGCATTTGTCGATAACCTGATTGGCCACAGGTAGCGGTTTGAGGTTCTTCAAATGAATGTCGGGATCCTTCGACAGCACCACATCCGGATTAAGAATGCCCTGTGGGTCCAGCAAGCGCTTTATCTTCCACATCAGTTGATAGGCGTCACTGCCCCACTCCAGCTCCACAAACGGCGCCATATTGCGCCCGGTTCCATGTTCCGCTTTTAACGAGCCACCGAACTCCACCGCCACCAGGTGGGCAACTTCACCCATAAATGCTTCGTAACGGGCCACTTGGGCAGGATCTTCAAAGCTCTGGGTAAATACAAAATGCAGGTTACCTTCCAGAGCATGCCCGAACAGGATCGCTTCATGGTAATCGTGTTTTTCAAACAATTTGGTCAGCCGCTTAACACCTTCGGCTAACTGGGGAATGGGAAACGTAACATCTTCGATGATAACTGTGGTGCCATTGGGGCGCACCGCGCCAACAGCGGGAAACGTACCTTTGCGAATGGCCCAGAGCTTGTTCGATAACGTTGCGTTTTCAGTGAACTCAACCTGCTTTTCCACCGAGAAGGGCACCAATACCGAGCGCACCCGCTCGATCTGTTCGTGCAGTATCAACCGACTGGCGGCGCGGGTTTCAATCAGCAAGGCGCAAGCATCCTGCGAAAGCGCTTTTACCCACTCCGGTAGACCATCCTGATTTTCCACGGCGCGCATGCTTCGCCGGTCCAGAAGTTCTACCGCATCTACCGGTTGTTGCTTCAGTTGCGGCACAGCCCGGCAACATTCTTCTACACTTTCGAACACCACCAAGGCGGTAGCTTTGTAGGGGTACTCCGGCACTGTGTTGTATGTGACTGAGCTAATGAAGCCCAAAGTACCCTCGGAGCCCACCATCAGGTGGAGCAGAATATCCAGCGGATCGTCAAAGTCTATCAGGGCGTTCAGTGACAGACCGGTGGTGTTTTTCATCCGGTATTTATGGCGGATACGCTCAGCCAGTGCGCTGTTGGCACGGGTGTCGCGTGCCAAGCGTTCCAGCTGAGCAAGTAGTTCACGATGACTACTGCGAAAATCTGCCACGCTATCGGGGTCTTCACTGTCTAGCACTTTGCCATCTGCAAGCACCAGCCGCATAGCATGGAGGGTTTGGTAGCTATTTTGGGCGGTGCCACAGCACATTCCACTGGCATTGTTAGCGACAATACCGCCAATCTTACAGGCATTGATCGACGCGGGATCCGGGCCAATTTTACGCCCCAAGGGTGCTAGCGCAGCGTTTGCTTGAGCACCAATAACGCCGGGCTGAAGGCGAATGCGCGAACCCTTATCCAAAACATCCCGCCGGCTCCAGCCATCACCCAATACAATCAGCAGCGAATCACTAATGGCTTGGCCCGAAAGGCTGGTGCCCGCAGCACGAAAAGTCACGGGCACTCCATGGTCGCCAGCCAACTGCAATAGCGTGACAACCTCGTGCTCTGCGCTCACCCGCACGACAAGTTTCGGTATCAAACGGTAGAAACTAGCATCGGTTCCGAACGCCAGTGTCGATAATGGGTCATCAAAACGGCGCGTTGCAGGAATTATTTGATTTACGGCACTCACAAAATCGGCTGGCAAACTCATAACAACCCTCTGATCACTCATCTATGGCTGAACCAGCAACTCAGAGCTTGCATCAGCGATGGTTCGCGCTCCGGTTAGCACCATGGCAACGCGCATTTCGTTTTCAATCAACTTCAGCAAATTGGTAACGCCAGCTTCGCCATCGGCAGCCAGCGCATAAATATAGGCGCGTCCTAGCATGGTGCAGTCAGCGCCCAAGGCGAGCATTCGCAGTACATCCAACCCTGTGCGAATACCAGAGTCGACCAATATCTTCATGTCGCCTTTTACTGCATCTGCTATCGCGGGCAATGCTCGGCAAGTAGAAAGTGCGCCGTCAAGCTGGCGACCTCCATGATTCGATACAATAATGCCATCTGCACCAAAGCTGCGTGCATCGCGGGCGTCGTCAGGATCCAATATGCCTTTGATAACCATAGGCCCATCCCAGAATTCGCGAATCCACTCAAGATCTTTCCAGCAGATGGAGGGATCAAAGTTATCTCCCAGCCAGCCAATGTAGTCCGCAAGGCCCGTCGGGTTGCCCCGATAGGCAGAAATGTTGCCTAGATCGTGAGGCTTACCAAGCAAGCCCACGTTCAGCGCCCAGTGTGGATGGGTCATTGCTTGCAATATGCGCCGGGGCGCTGCATAAGGCCCACTCATGCCGGAGTGAGCATCCCGATAACGGGCGCCGGGCACCGGCATATCCACGGTGAACACCAAGGTTGTTACACCGGCAGCTTTAGCCCGCTCCAAGGCATTGCGCATAAAGCCCCGATCTTTCAAAACATACAACTGAAACCACATGGGCCGACTGATGGCCGGGGCTACCTCTTCAATCGGACACACAGACACGGTCGACATGGTGAACGGCACACCCAAATTAGCTGCAGCACGGGCAGCCTGAACCTCTCCTCGCCGAGCATACATGCCGGTCAAGCCCACCGGAGACAAGGCCACTGGCATAGACAGCGTCTCGTCGAACAGCTTGGTGGTCAGGTTTAGCTCAGTCATGTCATTCAGGACTCGCTGGCGCAGAGCAATCCCCGACAAATCATCAACGTTGCGTTTAAGCGTGTGTTCGCTATAGGACCCGCCGTCGATGTAATGAAACAGAAAGGGCGGCAGCCTGCGTTTGGCCGCGGCACGGTAATCAGTGGAAGCAGAGATGATCATCAGGCGCTCTCTTTCGTTGATGCGAACAGCACAGTGAGAAAAATAAAAATTGGTAATACCAATTTACAACGCAACATTTATAGGTTAAAAAACAATCAAGCACTATGTCAAACAAAACTGACTTATCATTGGTCTATAGTGTGATACTGGCGCATTAAAGCTACAGCCCAAAATTGGATCTAAAGGATTTTTAGTCTTACCAAAATCAAGGTAGGTGATAATGTCACTAATTCAACAGCGCAGACTGTCAGACACCATCGTCGAACGGTTGGAGACCATGATTCTGGAGGGATCTCTAAAACCCGGCGAACGCCTGCCCCCGGAGCGGGTGCTGGCTGATCAGTTTGGCGTATCACGCCCTTCGTTAAGGGAAGGCGTTCAAAAGCTAGTGGCAAAAGGACTTCTGGTTAGCCGCCAAGGCGGCGGTAATTTCGTCAGCGCCAAACTCGGTTCCAGCTTCAGTGATCCATTACTGGCCCTGATGGAGAACAGCCCGGAAGTACACAAAGACTTGCTTGAGTTTCGCCATACACTGGAAGCGGATTGCGCATACTACGCCGCCCTACGGGCGACTGATCTTGATCGCCAACATCTGCAGGCAGCCTTTGACGACCTTCAAGCCTGCTATAACGCAAGCCCCCACTCCAGTGATGCACGCGCCAAAGAAAGCGCTGCAGACGCCCGGTTTCACATGGCCATAGCGGAAGCCAGTCACAACATGGTTCTACTCCACACCATGCGTGGACTACTCGATACGCTTAAACGTAATGTGGCCACCAATATTGGCGGCATGTATCAACTACGGGATGAAACGCGCGAACGGTTGGTGAAACAGCACTTTGAGCTGTTTACGGCGATCATGGAAAATCAACCGGACGAGGCTCGACGCATCGCCGGTGAGCACATTAGCTATGTACAGGAAGTATTGGCACACAGCCTTGAAGCAGAAACCAGAACAGCCAGAGCGGAGCGCCATCGCTTTCTGGATAAATTCGATAAAGGACAATCACTACTCAAAAAATAGCAAAGCGCTTCGCCAAAGAAGCGCACTTAAAATCTAAAAGCTTAAAAACTCTCAAGAAGCTCCCAATCGCCTTTTCGATTTACCGATAAAACAAATAGTCGCACATTAAAATAATCCCCACCGGTCACATGATCACGCACAACCACAAAAATATCGTTGGTATCGTCACCATTAAAATCTCCATTTCCTAAGACATCAACTTCTTGAAATCCTCCATCATGAAAATAAGTGGCCTTTGCCTCTGAATCCTTTTCAAATCTATCAATGGTCATAACATCACCCCACACCTTAAAATTAGAGTTATCACTTATTCTTTTTGATTCCAAAGTAGATATCGTCATAGCGATTTCCTTTGGCCAAACTTTCGGCAAAAATTCATCAAGAAAAACATCTGGAATAAAGCTATACTTTGCGGAACCTGAGTTAATCAGTAGCCGCGTCGTTTCACACATAACTTTCAATTCAAGATAGGCGGCCATTTCATTGGCTTTTATCGTGTGAGTTTTCGGCCCATACTCGTGAAATAAATCCTCACAGGATGACAAAAATACCTTCTCTCCTTTTTTGTTCTCGACACCGATACCGGCATACCAAGGAGCGCTAATTAGATCCGGAAAATTGCGAATATCAGTTATAGAATCATACGAAAGATCGACAAGTTCTGGCATGGTAAACGCCGGACTCCAACTAACTGGAGTATCCCCCTTAACTCCACTTGATTCACTAACAGCACAACCAAAAAACACCACGCACGTCAAAAAAATTGAGACTCTAACACAGACTTTCAATGATACATTCAAAGGTTCACCAGAGCTAATTATCTTGATAAAGATTCAGCATTAATCGCGATTTTTTATAAAACATCAACAATCTTGATTTTCAATTAAAAATAATGCCTCACTATCTCCTCGATCAATCATGTAACTCTCAAATGAATCATACCCAGATTTAACAGGAATAAATGGATCAGCACAACTATCCAATAATAATTTCAAGCAGCCTAACCCACACTCATTTATTATATAAAACCTATACAAAGCTGAATAACCATTTAGCGGAATAAAATTAATGTCGAAAACACTATTATCTAAAACGTACCTTAACAAATCTAAATCTATAACTCTCATCAATGCCGTAAACGCTGTAAACGCTGTAAACGCTGTAAACGCTGTAAACGCTGTAAACTGATCAAAATACATAAGGCGATCAAGATCTACCCCTTGATCTACAACCATTTTAAATATCCCCTCATCCCTTTGGGCAGCGAAATTAACAAAATACATACCTTCCTGTAATTTATGATCTGCATTTCCTCCAGCTTCAAATAGATGCCTAAGAATATCGGATCTATCTAAAAAAGCAGCCATTCTCATTGCATTTCTCGGCAATCCAATTTTATAATTTGGATCAAATCCTTTATCGATAAGACTCTTAACAACAGTAACATCACCATCAATTATTGCCTTAATAGCATATTTATTAAATTTAGCCTGATCATAATCAGCCTCCACTGGAAATGAAACCAGAAGCAGCAAAACAAATAATGAAGAGTAAAAACTCAAAAAAACCTCCAAAAAAACAATCCGAGAAAATGCAGATTATTACAACAACCTCTAAATTAATAAACCAGACCTAGAATCAAGCACCGGACTTCCCCCACGTTAGTGGAGAAGCATCGATTACTCCGCAGGAGGAGATAACCGATGCCAAAGATAATCACGGAGGAAGAAAGCCCAGCAGTACAGCGATGAATTCAGAGTCAAAGCCGTAGAGTGGAGCCATCAGGCTCACCGCAGGGTCAAAAGCGTTGCAGAGGCTCTGGACATTCACCCTATGAAGCATATTATCGCTGATTTTGGGAGTTTATTTAGAGTCTCCCTAGTTGCACAAATATTTATTTCTACCGGCAGGAAATTATCTATTTCGCTTCTTGACACTCATTTTCTGACTTCCTGCCGCGCTCTTTGGCTTGTTCCGAAACCAACCTTGCAATATTTGATCTACCTTTCATCTTCTTTACTTCTTCAAGGGTGGCTATAATTTTGTTGCCTATTTTTTTCATTTTTCATGCCTCCTTACCAATTCGAATTGAGCCAACTCATCATCCGTAAGTTGATATAAATCTGGGTCGCTCTCTATCATTCCATCTATATCCTCATCTGTAATTTCATTAATTTTTCTCTTGTTGGACAAACTCTTAAGCTTACGAGCCTGCTCTAAAGTTATTCGCCTAATATTATCTTTCATCCTAGCAACCCATGTTTAAATGTACGTGACTCATACTGTTCTACATCCACTTTCTTGGCTGGCCTAACTGAGATTAATCTATTTACAGGTTTCCCATCACTATAGGTTCGCACTGTATATACCACAAACAAAATTCCAGCGGGTCCTTTTCCGATTGTCTGCATACGGACTTCGCCATAATCATTCCGTGTATCCCGTCGCTCTTGCCTAAGGGGGTCATCCCAAATCAAGATGGCGTCAATGAAGTCTATGCCTCGCTCTAATAGAGTTTTTTGCCGTTTGTTTTCATCCCATTCAAATTCCATTTTCATCTCCATATGAGGATGGTGTGCTTTACGCAACAGTTGGCGTCTATCTCATAGACTAAAGCAGAGAGTGGATGCCGAGCGTCACTAAAATCGACAGTTAGGTATAGTTGAGTTGCTGAGGTAATCACGGCACTTTCCTTGTGTCGAAATCGAGATATGACAGTCCAATGTCACTACCAGTAGCAATCATTAGTAATGGCGACAGTATCTGTCAACTGTCCTAAATTCGGACACTGCACGGAAACTCTCAGGAAAATCGCCATAATTCATCACAATTACCCTATTGCCGTAGCCCTCGCCTCCGCTAGAATAGTCGCTTGCCTGAATTGCAGGTGCCTGTTTTACGTTTACTGACTGAGGAAGCCCGGGTCTTATGCAAAACTACTACAAATCCGCCAAGCTGGATAACGTGTGTTACGAAATACGTGGCGTAGTGATGCGTGAAGCGCGTCGGCTGGAAGAAGAAGGCCACCGGGTACTTAAACTCAACATCGGCAACCCTGCTGCGTTTGAACTAGACGTTCCTGAGGAGATTCAGCAGGACGTTATCTATAACATGCATCAGGCGCAGGGCTATGTGGAGTCTAAGGGCTTGTTTTCGGCCCGCAAGGCAGTGATGCATTATTGCCAGCAGAGGGGCATCGACAAGGTCGATATCGACGATATCTTTCTGGGCAACGGCGTCAGCGAACTGATCGTGATGTCGATGCAGGCCATGCTCAATACCGGCGACGAAGTACTTATACCAGCTCCAGATTACCCTCTCTGGACAGCTGCTGTAACGCTCTCTAGCGGTAAGCCCGTGCACTATCGCTGCGACGAGGAGCAAAACTGGTTTCCGGATATCGATGACATCCGTAAAAAGATCACCCGCCGCACCCGCGCCATTGTACTGATCAACCCCAACAACCCTACAGGCGCGGTTTATAGTCAAGAGCTTCTTGAGCAGGTTATTGAACTGGCTCGTAAACATAATCTGATTATTCTCTCTGACGAGATTTACGACAAAATTTTGTACGACGGCACCCAGCACGTCTCCACAGCATCGCTGGCCGACGACGTGCTATTTTTTACCTACAACGGGCTGTCAAAGAATTACCGCGCTGCTGGCTACCGCTCTGGCTGGATGATTATTAGCGGCGCAAAGCACCGGGCTAAAGACCTGATTGAGGGCATAGACATGCTTTCGAACATGCGCCTGTGTGCCAACGTTCCAGCGCAACTGGCGATACAAACAGCGCTGGGCGGCTATCAGTCGATTAACGATTTGGTGGCCCCTGAAGGCAGGCTTTATGAGCAGCGGGAAACCGCCTGGCGAATGCTCAATGATATTCCCGGGGTTAGCTGCGTAAAGCCTCAGGGCGCTCTGTACCTGTTCCCCAGACTGGATCCGAAAAAGTTCCCGGTCGCAAATGACGAAAAACTGGTTCTAGATTTACTATTGCAGGAAAAAATACTTCTGGTTCAAGGCTCCGCCTTCAACATTGATGACAAACAACACCTTCGGGTTGTCTTCCTGCCCCGCAAAGACACGCTTGAAGACGCAATGGGTAGACTGGGCAATTTTTTGGCTAACTACCGACAGTGAAGCGCACCGACAGTAAAACGCACAGGCAGGACGGATTCGCTCATGGCCGACATCCACGTTGAAGAGTTTTACAAAGATGCCGCCATAGCTCTGGTTCAACTGTACGGGGCTTTTCCGAGGCGGGTAAATTTGTTCGTAGAGGATATCGCTGGCCCGGACGAGCCGGATGAGTTTGGCTTACACAGCAAGCGCCACATGGCCTGCTTTGGCGCATTGTTATGGCTGGCAGAAGAAGGGTTTCTCCGGTACGTTGACACCATCCGGCAGGAAGCCCTTGATCAAGCAGTTCTTACTCAAGAGGCCTTCATACGCCTCAGCTCGCCTGCGCCCGACGCGCTCGTTCAAGAGCTGAGTCACCCGGATGACCTTGCTGTAGAGCCTTTGCCTCCGTCTTTAAGGGAAGATCTCTCCAGCCACATTCATCTGGTGCGAACTGCGCTTAAAAGTCGCCACTCCATGCGCATCAGTCATGCTGTTCGGGCGACACTCTTCGCCAGCAAGTAAACCCGGTAGATCACTGCCTTAGAAAAGCAAAACGGGGGCTTAAGCCCTCGTTTATTCACAGCAAACAATTATATTTTCAGCTTAAAACCGATAGCGCGAAAGCTGTCCTGTAAGGATCTGCTCGTACCTTTGAGCTGCACTTTTAAGCTTGAACACTCCCGCCGCACAGGATAGTCGCGACGCAGACGGTCGAAAGCCGTGCCACGGTCATCAGCTGAGGATTTCTTCATCGCATTGCGCAAGCGCGCATCATCCTGACGGGGGTCATAGCAGGCCCGCAATGCAATTCGGACTGCCGCATGTTCGTCGGCAGCGCTTGTAAAAGACACTTTACTCAGCGCCGGTTCGGGAAGAAACTGCCCAGCCTTTTTCCGCGTTGGTAGGCCAAGAAACTGGCATGCAGCCTGATATATCATTTCTGTTCCCTGAACCTTGCCTTCTAAGCTATAACCGGCAATGTGAGGCGTGGCCAACCAAACTTTACTCACCAGATCCGGATTTATCCTTGGCTCCTGCTCCCAAACATCGAGAGCGACCAAGGGTGCGTTAGCCCCCGCCAGACACTTCCCAAGTGCAGCGCTGTCAATCACCTCGCCACGCCCGGAATTAATAAGAAGCTGTTCCGAGTTCATCCCGGCAAGTTGCCGTTCACCCACCATGTGATAGGTTGGATAAGCCGAGTCACGGGTCAGTGGGGTGTGCAGAGAAACAACGTCACAAGCCAACGCCTCATCCAAAGCAACAAACCTATGTTCGCTCTCAGGCTCACGATCGGCGCGTGGCGGATCGCAAAGTTTGACGGTAAAGCCGAGACGGGACAGCTTTTCTGCAAGCTCCCCTCCAACATTCCCTACGCCGACAATGCCGACGCTGAGTTGTGACCAGTCGTCCAGTGCGCAGCGCTCTGCATATAAGGACAAAACTGCAAGCACATAATCCACAACACTATTGGCATTACATCCCGGCGCGGCAGAAAATCGAATACCCTTTTCCTCGAGCCAACCAAGATCTACATGGTCGGTTCCTATGGTTGCAGTGCCGACGAAGCGCACGCGGCTGCCTTCAAGCAGATCGCTGTCCACCCGGGTGACGGACCGAACCAGCAGCACGTCAGCATCCTTAACATCTTCGGAACTCATGGTACGCCCGGAGACGCGACGGATTTCGCCTATGTCACCGAAAAAGGCGTCCAAAAGTGGAATATTCTCATCTGCAACAATCAACATGCAAAGGCTCCGCCCTGTCAGTTCCTGCGTGGACGTGGGCCACCACGCCCGCCCGGACTCCGGCCACCCGCTCCCTGAGACGGACGACGGCCACGTTTACGGGTGATCGGGGGATTTTCCATTTCAGCCATCAACTCTTCTTCCGGAACGGTTGTTTTCAGTTTCTGGCCGATATATTTTTCGATGGCCGGAAGACCGAAGGAGTCATCCTCACCCGCAAAACTGACTGATACGCCAGTCTTACCAGCGCGACCGGTACGCCCGATGCGATGCACGTAATCTTCTGCGCTGTCTGGCAGGTTGTAATTGAATACGTGGGTAACGCCATTCACATGGATTCCGCGCCCGGCAACATCCGTAGCCACCAGTACCTGAATGCTGCCCGCTTTGAACTGATCAAGGGTTTTCAGGCGTTTAGCCTGAGCAATCTCTCCAGACATTAGTGCAACTTTGACGCCTTGATTGCGCAAATCCTCTTCAAGATCCCGACACTGATCACGGCGATTGGCAAACACCAAGGCCTTTTCAACCTCCGGACGCTTAAGATAGTTCACCAGCACTGGCAGCTTTTCATCATCACCAACCATGTAAACCGTTTGCTCAACCCGTTCAGCGGTTTTCTGTTCCGGCTCGATTTCTACAAACTCGGCATTATTGGTCCACATCGACGCAAGGTTCAGAACATCTTGATTGAACGTGGCACTGAAGAGCAGCGTCTGGCGTTCATCTTTGGGTGTGCACTTGCGGATAATGCGCTTAACGTCTGGTATAAAGCCCATGTCCAGCATCCGATCCGCCTCATCCAGAATGAGGATGTCGAGCTGATCGAGAAACACATCCTGAGAGCCGAGAAAATCAATCAGGCGGCCCGGGGTTGCCACAAGAATATCAACGATTCCGTTGTGCAGCTGTTCCCGCTGTTTGTCGTAGTGCATTCCGCCCACAACGGTCACGACGTTATGGCCGGTGTGCTTGCATAGCTCTTCCGCATCCTTGGCAATTTGCATGGCCAATTCACGAGTTGGCGCCAACGCCAACACACGAGGTTCCGACGCAAAACGGTCTCCCTCCGGTATCGGAGTCTCCAACAAGCTCTGAATAGCGGTAATAAGGAAAGCGGCTGTTTTGCCGGTACCTGTCTGGGCCTGGCCAATCAAGTCTTCACAAGCCAGCGTCCAGGGCAGGGTTTCAGCCTGTATGGGTGTGCAGTATTCAAAACCAATGGCAGCAATGGCGTCCAATAGGCGCTTGTCCAGATTCAGGTCGGTGAATCTTAGATCGCCGGTGTGCTTTGGGTCAGATGTCATGGAGTCTCAGTTTGCCTCATAATGTTCTTTTGCAAAATATAACGGAACCACTCGCCTGACGTCTTCGCGCCAAGCTTTATTGAAGCTTGCGCCAGTCCCGTAAAACGATTTAAGCGTATCAAAAAAGGCCTGCGCCCGCTCTGGAAGGCCGTTGGCCAGATAGTCCTCTGCCTGCGCCAGCACACTGCACCGAAAGCCGTGCTCATCAGATGCGCCGCCTCCGGAAAGGTTGTCTACGCTAATATGAAAGCGTGAGCCTGCAGCCACGGAAAACAGCCATTCAATCGCTTGCGGCTTTACTTCAACCTGCTCGAAAGCCTTCTGTTGCGCAGATGTTCGGCCATCAGGACAGTACCAGTACCCGTAATCGTGGAGTGTGCGCCGGTGCTCACCTGCAATGCACCAATGGCTAATTTCATGAAGCGCGCTGGCATAATAGCCATGGGCAAACACAACCTGTGCAACGTCATTGATACCGCCTGCCGGCAGGTATTCAGGTTCTTTGCCGCCTTTGACCAATATTGTCCGAAATGCTTCCCGGAACAGGCCATTAAACAACATGATAAGATCGTTGGGACTGTTATTCATTGGGAAGCTATTGTGCGACTTTAACGCGCCCAATGCCAGAGGGAACTTTCTAGGGGCCACTGTGTCCACTCACTCGCAAGTATCTATCGGGGCACTGGCATACTTTGTATGATCGAGGCCCTTCTCTACCAAGACATTTACCGGGAAACTGTGTACTCAATGACAGCCCTATCCATCGCATCCAGCAACGCTCGCCACAACATCTCCCTAGCAAGCCTGCTTATTCTTGTTCTGCTGCTAATCACTGCAACCCCATCCTGGGCTTTTGGCAGCAGCAACTCTCTTTTCGGTGGCCAGAGCAGCCAGTTTCTCCCTGTGGACGAAGCGCTTCCGTTCAGCCACACCACGGATGACAATGCGATCGTATTATTCTGGGACATCACACCCAAACACTATTTATATCGGGACCGCATCAGTATTAAGGCGTTAGATGAGGGCACTACTGCTGGCGCACCCATCTATTCCAGCCCGGGCATTGAGACCGAAGACGAATACTTCGGTAAAACGACCGTCTTTTTCGACCCTATCGAAGCCCGTATTCCAGTAACACTTCCGGACAATACACGGGAAGCCCGTTTTGAAGTCACCTATCAAGGCTGTGCCGAAGCGGGCCTTTGCTACCCGCCGCAGACCCGCGAGGTATTATTTTACCAAAGCCAGAACTCAGGGCCCGGCACACAGTCACCGGAAAGCGCCGGTTCAGGATTGACGGGCACCTCTCCCAAGATAGACACCAACTCTGCCACCGGGCTTGCGGGGTTTCTGGCTGAGCAGTCAACCTTGATGATTGCCGGCTTATTCCTACTGTTGGGATTGGGCCTGACTTTCACCCCTTGCGTGCTGCCAATGGTTCCGATTATTTCGTCATTGGTGTCCAACCAGAACACCAAAACCACCGGGCACGCACTGCTGCTTGCTAGCAGCTATGTTTTGGGCATGGCGCTCACCTATGCGGCGGCTGGCGTTCTTACCGGGCTTCTGGGAGCTAGCTTCAACCTGCAAGCACAGCTTCAGTCTCCTTGGGTTCTGAGCCTATTTGCGCTGATGTTTGTGGTGTTTGCGCTGTCTATGTTCGATTTGTTCGAAATACAGCTTCCGCGGTTTATCCGAGAGCCCCTAAATGACGCAAGCCAGCGACTAACCGGAGGCCGTGTTGTCAGCGTTTTTGGCATAGGCGCCCTTTCCGCTCTGGTTGTATCTCCCTGCGTATCTGCCCCGCTTGCTGGCAGCCTGCTCTACATATCCACAACACAGGATGCGTTCATCGGAGGTATAGCACTCTTTGCCCTTGGTCTGGGCATGGGTGTCCCTCTTATTCTGGTCGCTGTAGGTGGGCGCAGGCTTCTGCCAACCTCAGGGCACTGGATGACCACGGTCAAGCACTTCTACGGCGTAATGCTGATTGCCGTTGCTATATGGCTGGTTGAACGTCTGGTTCCAGGCTGGGTTGGGCTTACACTTTGGGGTATTCTGATTGCCATAACCGGCGTACAACTGGGCGCTTTCGACGCAGCGAAAGCGGGCTGGGAGCGAACTCGCAAAGGCCTGGGGCTGATCTTTTTTGCCTATGGGCTAGCATTGCTGGCCGGAGCCGTTGCCGGTGCCAATGATCCACTCGCGCCACTGGACCCTTTCGTCGCCAAGGCAAGCTCATCTGGCCCTCAAGTGAATAAAGCCGGATATGACGATAGCCACGGAGGGTTCAACCGGGTGGAGGCACCTTCCGATATCAAGGACATGCTCTTGAAAGCCCGTCAAGAGGGCCGCCCGGTCATGCTGGATTTCTACGCAGATTGGTGCATTTCCTGCAAAGTCATGGAGCGCAACGTGTTCAGCAAAGCCGACGTGACCGCCTTACTCAGCCCCTTCACTCTGATACAAATTGATATGACGGATAACACGCCAGCGCAGCAGGCAATGCTCGATGAACTAGGCTTGTTCGGCCCCCCCGCCATTCTGTTCTACAACAGCAGTGGAGAGGAGATGACACAACAGCGAGTTTTGGGCGAAATGAATCGCAACCAGTTTATGGACCATGTAAACGGCCTTATGCCGTCCATCTGACGGCATAAACACGAGACAGAACCGTAAAACGTGTTTACTCTCCGCGACGTATAAGATAAATGAACTGATCACCCTGCTCGACTTGGCTGACCAACTCATGCCCCAAAAATTGGCAAAATCTGGGAATATCCCGCGTGGTTGAGGGGTCTGTCGCAATCACCCGCAGTATTTTCCCGGGCGCCACATCACTGATGCGGCTATGCAGCATCATTACCGGTTCCGGACAATACAGCCCACAGGCATCAAGCTCGGCGTCATAATCGGTAGTGCTCACAAAAAACTCCTATTCTGCATGACCTGATTTTTTAGAAATACGTGCTAAATTACTGTTTATACCCTTAAAACATCTGGAGGTTTGCATGATCCGGGTTCTGATTGAACGCCATATTGCCGAGTCACTTGAAACAGCTTATGAGGAACGTTCCCGCAAGGTTTTGCAGCGCGCTGTTGCTGCACCGGGGTTCATTTCCGGAGAAACACTGGTCGACAGCAACGACCCTAATCACAGGATTACTTTGGCCAACTGGCGTTCAGAAGCGGACTGGAATCGCTGGTACCAGTCTAACGATAGACGCGATCTGATGGCAGAGCTGATTCCCATGATGGATAAAGATGAAGCCATAACCGTACTTGCACAAAGCGGCGTTTGACCTTCGAAGCGAGTGCCTGTGATAGTTCGCATAGTTTTAAACAGTTTAACAATACAACTTGCGCCTATTCGCTACACTTTCAAAGTCTAATGCTCTCGGAAAATGTCGATGTCACTCTTTGCGCGCCTCGCTTTCATCATGCTTTGCACTGCCACTCCGGCGCTCGCCCTTGCCAGCGTCGCCGTGTCAGGCTCCGAGTGCCCAGCAGTCGATGCCAACGACGCGCAGGCGCGCAACTCACTGATGTACTATGTCTGCTACCACCAATCTTCGCCGGGCGAACCGGCGCACACTGCGTCAAATCCGGAGGAGTTGCCGGAGCACATTAAATGGACACCCTCTCAGGGGCACGAATTGGTGTTTAGCCAAACTCGTTCGGTTTACTGGATACGGCTAAATATCCGAAACACCGGCAGCGAGCGGCGGCTCTGGTACCTCAATCTTCACTACCCATTGCTGGACGAAGTCACTTTCTGGCGAGACAATCAGCCCGGAGACGCACTGGTAACGGGTGACCAACATCGCTTCGGTTCAAGACTTGTAGATTACCGTTACTTCCTTTTACCAATTACCCTTAATAGTGGCGAAACCCGGTCTATAACAATTCGGGTTCACAGCAGTGGCGCTCTGAATATTCCACTAAAACTGGAAACTCCAGAAGAAGTTATTGCTGAAAGCAATCATCTGGCAGTAACCCACGGACTGTTTTACGGCGCCATTCTGGTCCTCGCCATTTTCAATCTGCTCCTATTTTTCAGTTCCGGAACAACCTACTATTTTTACAATGCCTTTTATATGGTGGCTATGGGGCTCTTCCTGTTCGCAATGGGTGGCTTTGCCAATCAGTATTTTTGGCCTGAAAACCCTAAATTCGCGAACACATCCATTCCCTTGACTCTAGCGCTCTGCGCTTTAGCCATGACCTTTTTCGGGCGCTCGTTCCTTGAAGTAGCAGCACACACTCGAGCAGATAAAACCCTGAAAGCCATTCTTTGGATTTGTGCGGGTTTTACCGGGCTGACACTGGTCATTCCATACAGCCAAGCCATCCTTATCAACACTGCCCTTGGGCTGGTGATCATATTCATTCTTTCAATCATTGCCATAAGCCGTTGGCAGCAGGGTTACCAGCCAGCGAAGTGGTATGTTCTTGCCTGGGCGGTCATGGCGGCCGGGGCGCTGGTTTATGCGGCCGCAGCCTTCGGGTATTTGGCCGATTTTCTTGCGCGGGAGTCGTTAATGCAGGTCGCAATCGGTGGCCAAGTTATCCTGCTGAACTACGCTATGGTTCAGCGCTGGCGACTGCTGAATGACAAATTGCTGGAGGTGGAACAGAAAGCCAGAAATGATCTGGAATACAAGGTGCACGAACGTACCGCTCAATTGCGCTCAACCATGCGAGAACTGGAGAACGCCAACCGCAAACTCGCGACCTTGAGCCTAAACGACCCTCTTACAGGCCTTTACAACCGCCGCCACATGGACAACATTCTGCCGGAACTATGTGCTGAAGCGCGTAGAACAGGGCAACCTTTAACAATCGCCCTTCTGGATGCGGATCATTTTAAAACTGTTAACGACACATGGGGGCACGGGTTTGGTGACAAATGGCTGCAAATGATTGCGGAAATTTTAACCAGACATGCCACACGCCCGCGAGACATTTCGATTCGTTTTGGCGGTGAGGAATTTGCATTACTGTTACCGAGCACAGACCTTGAGGGCGCACAAAAAGTATGCGAAGCCGTGTTAGAAGACTTGCGCGCAACTTCAGCTGAAGCCCCGGACGGCGCAAAATCTCGTCTTACCATGAGCGCCGGCATCGCAAAGATGTTACCTAATGAGAATCAACAGGAGTTTTTTGAACGCGCAGACAGCGCTTTGTACAAAGCCAAAGCCAAAGGGCGCAATCAGACCGTAATAGCCGACACCTAAACTACTTTCTTTCGCCTCAACGCTGCGTTTTTTGTTCTTAGTCAATTTTGGCAAGTTCACCTAGAACAACTCTGGAGCTATTATAGGGCTTCGGTTGGTATGTCGCTTGCGAAAGGCGCCATGTCACTGATCCGGGTGCATTTGACGGATGTCAGGAGTTGACCCGCGTCATTGCAAACAGGCAATGGTTTCTCCATACTTGCGCTCGCTTAATTCCCCACTCTGAACCCATTGGTAAGGCTATGAGCACACAAAATCCGAACCTGACATATAACTATAAGGTGGTGAGACAGTTCGCCATCATGACAGTGGTATGGGGTATTGTAGGCATGGCGCTGGGCGTGTTGATTGCAGCACAACTGGTTTGGCCATCCCTCAACCTCGACCTACCATTTACTCACTTCGGTCGCCTGCGACCGCTGCATACCAACGCTGTTATCTTCGGCTTTGGTGGTAGTGCACTGTTTGCAACATCGTACTACGTTGTACAGCGCACCTGTCAGGCACGCCTGATTTCGGACAAACTCGCAGCCTTCACATTCTGGGGCTGGACCGCAATCATCGTTGCTGCAGCAATTACGCTTCCATTGGGCCTTACCAGCACCAAAGAATACGCAGAATTGGAGTGGCCAATTGATATCGCCATTGCGGTGGTCTGGGTTACCTACGCTCTGGTGTTCTTCGGCACAATCATGAAGCGCAGCACCCCGCACATTTACGTAGCCAACTGGTTCTACGGTGCTTTCATTATTACCATCGCAGTTCTTCATATCGGTAATAACTTGGCGCTGCCGGTAAGTGCGTTCAAGTCATACTCTGCTTATGCCGGTGTAACCGATGCGATGATGCAGTGGTGGTATGGCCACAACGCAGTAGGCTTCTTCCTGACGGCTGGCTTCCTGGGCATGATGTACTACTTCGTTCCCAAGCAGGCTGGACGTCCCGTTTATTCCTACCGCCTCTCCATCGTTCACTTCTGGGCGCTTATTGCGACCTACGTATGGGCCGGTGGCCACCATCTTCACTATTCTGCCCTTCCAGATTGGGCCCAGACTGCCAGCATGGTGATGTCTCTGATCCTGCTTGCTCCGTCCTGGGGTGGCATGATCAACGGCATGATGACCCTGTCTGGTGCATGGCACAAACTGCGTACCGACCCTATCCTGCGCTTCCTGGTGGTTTCCTTGTCGTTCTACGGCATGTCCACGTTTGAAGGCCCGATGATGTCTATCAAGACCGTTAACGCGCTTTCCCACAACACTGACTGGACTGTTGGTCACGTTCACTCCGGTGCTCTGGGCTGGGTTGCGATGATCAGTATCGGTGCGATCTACCACCTGATTCCCAAGCTTTGGGGCCTCAAAGAAATGTACAGCACTAGCATGATCAACGTGCATTTCTGGCTAGCGACTGTGGGCACTGTCCTATATATCGTTGCAATGTGGGTAAACGGCATTATGCAAGGTTTGATGTGGCGCGCTGTTAACGACGACGGCACCCTCACCTACAGCTTTGTAGAAAGCCTCGAAGCATCCTACCCGGGTTACTTTGTACGCTTCCTTGGCGGCGTCATCTTCCTGAGCGGTATGTTGTTCATGGCCTATAACGTCTACATGACCGTGCGCCAGAAAGAAGCAGCTGCTCAAGACAACGCAGCAATTCAGGCGGCGTAACGGAGAGAGACCAGATGAAACACGAAATTGTAGAAAAAAATATTGGCCTGATGATTGTCTTTATCATTCTGGTCATCAGTGGTGGTTTTCTAGCAGAGGTACTGCCGCTGTTCTTCCTGAAGAGCGTGAATGAGCCGATCGAAGGCCTTGAGCCACTGTCGGCGCTGGAGCTGGAAGGCCGTGACATCTACATCCGTGAAGGCTGTCACGTTTGTCATACCCAGCAAATCCGCCCATTCCGCGCTGAAACCGAGCGTTATGGACACTACTCCGTTGCGGGCGAGTTCGTATACGAGCGCCCGTTCCTGTGGGGCTCCAAGCGCACGGGGCCGGATCTGGCCCGTGTTGGCGGCCGTTACTCTGATGCCTGGCAGCGCCAGCACCTGTATAACCCGCGTAGCGTAGTTCCTGAATCCAACATGCCTGCTTTCCCCTGGCTGTTCGAAGATGTGGTGAACCACAAAGGCACCGCTGCCAAGCTATCTGCGTTGCAGACGCTAGGTGTGCCTTACACTGACGAGCAGATCGCCAGTGCGGCAGGTGAGTTAGAAGGTAAGTTTGAGATCGAAGCCCTAGTCGCATACTTGCAACAGTTGGGTACCGTTCTTTCAGACAAACGGTGATTTGATGGATATTAACGAGTTACGCGGCATGCATACGCTTTTAGTGATGGCGGTCTTTATCGGCATCATCTGGTGGGCTTTCAGTGCGCACCGTAAAAAAGCAAATGAAGAAGCAGCCCACCTCCCCTTCGATGATGAAGAAGTGGAAAAGCGTACTCTTGAACAGGAAAAAACGGAGAAAAAACAATGAGTACCTTCTGGAGCATCTGGGTCAGTGTGATCGTGCTCGGTACCGTCTTTGGTTGCTGGTGGCTTCTACACGCTACCCGCAAGAGCCAGACAACCGATGTAGAAACCGAGCGTACCGTGGGTCACTCTTTCGATGGCATCGAAGAGTATGACAACCCGCTTCCCAAGTGGTGGTTCTACTTGTACGTAAGTACGTGTGTATTTGCGCTTGGTTATCTCGCCCTCTACCCGGGACTGGGTAACTTCAACGGGCTGCTAAATTGGACCTCTGCAAATCAATGGGAGGCCGAAGTTGCTGCCGCTGATGAAAAGTACGGTGAAATCTACGCTCAGTATGGGCAGACGTCTGTTGTAGAGCTTGCGCAAGATGAAGACGCGCTCAAAATTGGTCAACGCTTGTTTGCTAACAACTGCGCTGTTTGTCATGGCTCTGCCGCTCGCGGTCAGGTCGGTTTCCCGAACCTGACTGATGACGACTGGCTATGGGGTGGTACACCCGAGGCCATTCTGCAAACACTGCACAATGGTCGCATGGGCAACATGCCGGCGAAGGGCGTAATGCCCAACATGACCAACGAGCAGGTTGATCAAGTAGTGAATTACGTGCTGAGCTTCAGTGGTCGCGAAAAAGATGCTGCAGCAGCCGAAGCGGGTAAAGCTGTATTCGCACAAGGCTGTGTGGCTTGTCATGGTCCTGAAGGCAAGGGCATAGAAGCGATGGGAGCACCCAACCTCACGGATAACGTGTGGCTGTACGGTTCCAACTATGAGTGGATCAAAGAAACAGTTCTGCATGGTCGCCAGAACGAGATGCCGGCTCAAAGCGGCCGCCTCTCCAGCGATCAGATCCAAATTCTGGCTGCGTACGTTTACAGCTTGTCCAACTGACTTTCCTGCCGGGCCTTTGGCCCGGCATGGTCTGTTCAACCCTGTGCCCTCGCGGGCACAGGGTTGAAAAGATCAGCACCAGCCCCTAAAAAGGCACCGCGCCCGCTTTACGACTCCATCTGGAGGTACTCATGAGTAATGAAATCCCGGTCAAACAGATCGACCCCTCCTCAGAACCCTCGGGCGACAACAAGGGCACTAAAACAGTCGAGCTCTACGCCAGTCGCAAAAAAATCTACGTTAAAGAAGTTACGGGGCTGTTCCAACGCATCCGCACAGTCAGCCTGATGCTCCTTATGAGCATGTATTTCTTATTCGTGTGGCTGACTCTTGACGGCGCCCCACTGATTCATTTTGATTTGCCTGCTCGTGAGTTCCATCTTTACGGCGTAACCTTCTACCCCAAAGACTTCTTTTTACTTTCAGGCATGTTGATTATCAGTGCCTTTGGCTTGTTCTTTATAACCACGCTCTTTGGCCGTGTATGGTGTGGTTACACCTGCCCTCAAACGGTGTGGACTTTCATCTTCATGTGGGTAGAAGAGCGCATTGAAGGCAGCCGTAATAAGCGCATGAAGTTGGACAAGGCACCCAACTCTAAGGAAAAAATATTCAAGAAGTCCGCTAAGCACACGATCTGGCTTATTATCGCACTCTTAACCGGGCTAACGTTTGTTGGGTATTTCTACCCGATCCGTGAATTAATCGCCGACATTCTCACCCTACAAGCCAATGGTTGGGCCTATTTCTGGGTAGCGTTTTTCACAGTCGCCACCTATCTCAATGCGGGCTGGATGCGAGAGCAGGTGTGCTTGTATATGTGCCCATATGCCCGCTTCCAGTCCGTTATGTTCGACCCCAACACACGTATTGTTTCCTACGACCCTAATCGTGGAGAGCCTCGTGGAGGTCGTAAAAAGGGCGTAAAGCCTGAAGAGGCTGGTTTAGGCGACTGCATTGATTGCGGACAGTGTGTTCACGTATGCCCCACTGGTATTGATATCCGCGACGGCCTTCAGTACGAGTGCATTGGTTGTGCCCTGTGCATCGACGCCTGTGATGAAATCATGGACAAAATGGACTACCCTCGCGGCCTGATTCGTTACACCACTGAAAACGAACTTGAAGGCAAACCATCAAAACTTCTGCGGCCTCGCACCTTTGGTTATGGCGCCGTTCTCACCGCCATGATTGGTGCGATTGTATTCGTCATCGCAACTCGCGTGCCCGCTCAAATGGACGTCTTGCGGGATCGCGGTGCGCTGTTTAGCTTCAACGGTGAAGGGCGCATTGAGAACTCCTACACTCTGAAAATCGTTAACATGTCGGAAGTACCTCAGACCTTCAGCCTATCTGTGCAAGGTATGGATGGCATTCGTATTCTGACCGAGACTCAGGTGTCAGTGGATAGCGGCGAAAACCGTTCACTTCCAACCGTTGTAGATGTGCCACCCGAGTCTATTCCGCAGTCAAACAACGAAATAATATTCCATGCACAGTCTGAAACGGATGCTTCACTGAAGCTGGAAACCGAAAGCCGATTTGTCGGTCCAACGCAGTGATCCTTTGGGTCACCGCTGGCAACCTGTAAACAGACGAGACTGAGCATTATGAATCAAGAAGTACCTGTAGCACCTTGGTATCGGCAACCCTGGTTCTGGTTTCTGACCATTGCACCGCTATCCGCAATCACTTTTAGCATGTTCATGCTGGTTGTTGCGTCGAATATGAAAGATACGATGGTGACCGACGACTATTCGAAAGAAGGCCGTGGTATTAACCTAGAGATCGCCCGTGACCAGGCAGCCAGCGATATGGGGCTCAACGCCGACATGGCATTTGAGGAACGCAGTATTCTGCTGAACGTAAAAACGCAGCAAGGGCCAGCGGAATTCCCCTACCTGATACTTAATCTCTTTCATCCAACACTTGCCCAAAACGACCGTACCATCCAGTTCCGCAGCGACGGTAACGGCCATTACACAGGCAGCCTGCTTGATGACATTAAGGGGCGCTGGTATTACGAACTTCGCGGGCCAGACAACCAATGGCGCCTCAAAGGCGAAGCTTGGCTACCAACCGACGGCAGCCTTCATATGGGCCCGAAAGGATCCGCCCAAGGGTGACCCCTGTGGATTGCTTTCATTGCGGCGAACCGGCAGACGGTGAGCCGCGCATTACGCTTAAGCTGGATGGCCAAACACGACTCTTCTGTTGTCAGGGCTGTAAGGCGGTGTGCGAAACCATTCACAGTGAAGGCTTGACTGGCTTTTACCAACTCCGTACCGAGCCCGCAGTTACACCCCGCCAACTGACGAGCTCTGAATTGGACCGGCTCAGAGAGCTGGATCACCCTCTGGTACAGCAAGCCTTTGTTTCTCCGGTTAAAGCTGGCCAAGAAGCCCAGCTTTTGATCGGTGGCATCACCTGTGCCGCTTGCATTTGGTTGCTTGAGAACCACATGAAAAAGCAACCGGGAGTGCTCTCTTTCTCCGTAAACCATACAACCCAGCGAGCGCGGCTTGTTTGGGCCCAAGATAAAGCCGTTCTGAGCGATTTACTGGTTGCCATTCATGAGCTCGGTTACACGGCCCGCCCCTATCAGTCAGATGCCGTTGAAGACCAACTGAAAGCAGAGCACCGCTCCATGCTGATTCGTCTGGCGGTTGCTGGCATTGGCATGTTCCAAAGCATGATGCTGGCCTTCCCGCTTTATTTTGAGCTGATCAGCGGTTTGTCGCCGGAGTTTGTGTCGTTTTTTCGTTGGTTCGGGCTACTGGTTGCCACGCCGGTCGTGTTCTACAGCGCTGGACCGTTTTTCCGCAATGCGCACAGAGATATCAAAACCCGTCACCTGACCATGGATGTACCCGTCGCTATCGCCATAGGTCTGGCTTACCTCGCGAGCGCCTGGGTAACGGTTATGGGCGGTGAAGAGGTCTATTTTGAATCCGTGTGCATGTTTACTTTTTTCCTATTGCTCGGGCGCTATATCGAGGTACAGGCGAGGTATCGTGCAGGGCTTACCGGTAACGCGCTGGCAGGCTTCCAACCAACAGTTGCCACCCGGGTGCAAGGCGAACACAGCGAGATCATCCCCGCGCATCAGGTACAACCCGGGGACGTGGTTCGCATCAGGCCCGGCGAAACCCTACCCGTTGACGGCACCATCCTTCGGGGGCAATCCACCCTCAACGAATCAGCCTTGACGGGCGAATATTTACCCGAAACCCGAGTGCCCGGAGACCTCGTACATGCCGGCAGCATTAACGGCGAAAACCCCTTAGACATTAAGGTAGAAAAATCCGGAGCCCAAACCCGGCTCTCCGGCATTTTGCGGATACTGGACCGTGTGCAGTCAGAAAAACCACGGGTAGCCCTTATGGCCGACCGCATTGCCGGTAAGTTTGTCGGTCGCGTACTTATTCTTGCCCCGGTGGTATGGATTGGCTGGTGGCTTGCCGGTGCCGACAACGCCTTTGACATCACATTGTCTGTGCTTGTAGTTACCTGCCCCTGCGCCCTGTCGCTCGCAACGCCTACAGCGATTACCTCTGCCACCGTAAAGCTGCGTCGTTTGGGTTTTCTGCCCACCCGGGGCCATGCACTGGAATCCATGAACTCCATCGACACGGTGGTCTTCGATAAAACCGGCACCCTGACCCGAGGCGAACTAAGCCTGGTCGACACCCATATTGTAGGCAGCAGAGACAAAGACACGTGCTTGCGTCTGGCATCGGGCTTGGAGCAGCACTCTGAACACCCGATTGCTCGAGTCTTCCATAACCGCCCCGCGGCCGCCATTGACCGGGTTAAGAATCATCTTGGGGGCGGGCTTTCTGGCCATTACGATGGTCAAGCGTTGTTCATCGGCCATAGAGACTTTGTTGCCCAGCATTTAAGCGCTTCGGAGCCAGAGGCTGAGCAGCGCTCGGGTATGGAGATCTGGCTAGCATCAGAAAAAGAGTGGCTTGCCTGCTTCCGACTTGATGACCAGCCCAGAGAGGATGCCGCACAGGCCGTGAAAGCCCTTCAAAGCTTGGGCATTCGCACCCTGCTGCTGAGTGGCGACCGCTCCGGCCATGTGCGTGAGATTGCGGACATACTGGGTATTGACGAGGCCATAGGCCAAGCCTCGCCGGAACAAAAGCTTGAGGTCCTCCAAGGACTGAAATCCGAAGGTCATCAGGTTATGATGGTTGGAGACGGCCTCAACGACCTTCCCTCTATGGCGGGTGCGGGTATCTCGGTTGCCATGGGAACCGCAGCAGATCTCACACAGCTGAAAGCGGATGCCGTGCTACTCAACGGTCAGCTGATGCAATTGGTAGAGGCGCTGGATACCAGCCGTCGCACACGCAAAATCATCCGCCAAAATATGACTTGGGCACTCATCTATAACGTCTGTGCCCTACCCCTTGCCGCTGCCGGTTTAGTAGCGCCCTGGCTCGCCGCAATAGGTATGTCACTCAGCTCGCTGATTGTTGTTCTGAACGCGTTGCGATTGGGAACCCAACCCCGTGCAAAAGCTCGAATCAAAGCACCACAAGTTGGCGCACAGGTTTCGCCCTGATACCGTAAACATCGAGTTCTAACTATGAGGTTTATGCCGTGGAAATCGTAATGTTTTTGGTACCGGTCATGCTAATTTTGGTGGTGATGGGTATCTTGCTGTTTTCCTGGGCTGTTAAAAATGGCCAGTACGACGATCTGGAAGGCCCCGCACACCGGATTCTGTACGACGACGACGAAGACATGATCCCGGACGATGCACGCCAGAACAAACCAAACAAAGCGGAAAGTCCAGAAGACAACCCTGACCGATCATGACGCCGGAACTGTACCTAAGCTACCCTAGTGCATTTCTCATCGGGCTGCTTGGCAGCACACATTGTCTTGCCATGTGCGGTGGAATCAGCGCCTCTCTCTCCATGGCGCTGCCCGTTGGCAAGGGCTTTCGTACGCGGCAATCATTTCTGTTGCTTGCTTATAACGTCGGGCGAATTGCAAGCTATGCACTGATCGCAGCACTTATTGCACTTTTAAGTACCACAGCCGCGAACCAATGGGCGCAGCTTGGCATGGTTTTGCGGTCGATCGCGGGTTTGCTGCTTATCGCCATGGGCTTATCCATGGGGCAATGGTGGCAAGGTATCCGTTATGTAGAGCGAATTGGCGCGCCCCTTTGGGAGCGCTTGTCACCCCTCTCCCGCCGGATTCTTCCTATCCATCACGCCGGTCAAGCTCTTGCTCTCGGCGCGCTGTGGGGATGGCTACCCTGCGGATTGGTTTATAGCACTTTGGGTTGGGCTGCACTGCAGCCTACCGTAGGCTCGGCTGCACTCACTATGGTATTTTTCGGGCTGGGCACCCTGCCCTCCATGCTTGCAGCTGGCTATGCCGCCAGCTGGATCAACGGGCTAAAAAGCAATCAGAAATTCCGGAAGTTTACTGGTGCTCTGCTGATTCTGTTCGGGCTTTGGACTCTGCCTCTGATGGCGTTAATGGGCCACTAAAAGTGGCCTTCGCACAGGTCTCGGGGTTCATGGGTCTAGATATTTAATACATCCAAACGACCAAAGCTCTGTTCGGGCTCTTGCCCGGGTGACGCAGTCTGTACCGCCTGACGTTTGCCACCAAGGCGTTTGCCTTCGCGAAAATCATAAAGACTGGTATCAGCAAGGTGCGATGGTTCCACATTGCACAAGGCCCGGAACATGGTCTCAAGTCGTCCAGGGTGTTGTTTGTCCCAATGTTGGAACATATCCTTGATAACTTGGCGTTGCAGGTTTTCCTGAGAGCCGCAAAGGTTACAGGGTATGATCGGGTACTGCCTAAGCTTTGCATATCTGGCAATATCCTTCTCGCGGCTGTATGCCAAAGGCCGGATAACCGTATTCCGGCCATCATCGCTGTGCAACACTGGCGGCATGGTTTTAAGCTTGCCCCCGTAAAACATATTCAAAAACAGGGTTTCCAACAGATCGTCACGGTGGTGCCCCAGTGCGATTTTGGTAACACCCTGCTCTTCTGCAAAGTTGTAAAGAATGCCTCGGCGTAAACGCGAGCATAAACCACAGGTGGTTTTACCCTCAGGCACCTTATCTTTGACGATACTGTAGGTATCTCTCTCGATGATGTGATATTCGATGCCTATGGCAGACAGATAATTCGGCAGGATGTCTTCCGGAAAGCCCGGCTGCTTCTGGTCCAAATTGACAGCAATCAGCTCAAACGACACCGGTGCATTTTTCTGCAGATTCAGGAGAATATCCAACATGGCATAGGAATCCTTGCCACCGGACAGGCAACACATTACCTTATCGCCTGCTTCGATCATTGAAAAATCTGCAATTGCCTGACCAACCTCTCGGCGCAGGCGTTTCTGCAGTTTATTCTGCTCCAGTTTCTGACGGCGTTCGTATTCTGAACTATAAGTTTGTTCGGGGCTGTCACTTATCGCTTCGGGCATATCAACTGTGTTCAGTGGGGAAATGATCGTGAGATTATACGCATCCACTTCTTTTAGGGACAGGTTACTGACATGGATATGTTGAGTTCAGGGCAAGAAGCCAAAGGAAAACGCGAACGCAACCGCCTGCGCAACCGCGCGGCGATACTCAAAGCCGCTCGCCTCTGCTTTCAGGAGAAGGGGTACGAAAATACCACCATACGTGACCTCATCCAGCAAACACACCTGGCCTCGGGTACTTTCTACAACTATTTCCGCAGCAAGCAAGACATCTTTGCCGCACTGCTGTCCGACTTTCTGGGCGGCCTAAACGAAAACCTAACGCATTCACGGCGTTCGGCAGACACCGCGGAGGACTTTATTCATCAGTCCTATCTCGCCGTATACAGCGCCACTGCAAGTGACCCACTTGTTTACGAACTTGCCCACCGTAACGATCGTGCCCTGAAAGAGCTCTTTGGCTCCGGAATACTCGAACTTATCATGTTGTCCCTTGAAGACGATGTTCGGGACGCGATTGATCAAAACATCTTGCCGAATGTTGATCAGGAGTACTTGTGCGCTGCGTTCTTCGGTGTGGCCTATGAGACCGGTTTAATGGTTGCTCGACGCGTGTATCAACACCCGGAGCGGGCCAACAGTGAGGTAGCTCGCGCGACCGAATTAGCGACAGCACTGTTTAAAGGCGGACTACCCGGGCTAGCTGCCCTTCCCTGAACGCATTGACTGGCCTAACATGGGTCTATGACAGACACTTCCGCCTCCCCGGAGCTCTCGAGCAGCCTATCTGCAACTGCGTCAGATGAAATATTGGACCAGCATATCCAACATATGCTGGTAGCCGTTGAGCATGTGCTTCGCAACTCGCCTGAAGGCACGGATGAGCTCAATCTCATCAAAACACTTCAGCGCCCACCGTGGCGCTTGATCGGTGACTTAGAGTTTCACGACACGCAAAAACTTTACCCTGTCCATTTTTTGCTGTTCCACGTGCTTTACCACCTCAAAGATACCTTGATAGAGAACGGAGAAAGTCTGACGATATCGCCGTTACGCATTATTATTGAACGACAGGATACCGTTGGTGGAACCGGCTTGCCCGGCGCAGTGGACAGCCTCCGAAAATTTTATCTGGACCTATCCCAATACAAGCTGCCAGAGGAAGCCATTCAACAAATGATGGATCGCTTTTGGTCGGGCTATCAGGGCTTGGGGCCAAGCAAGCCAGAGACTCTACACGCGGCAAGAGTATTGGGTTTCGATTCAGTTCCCGATTGTTTTAACACCGTAAAACAGGCATTTCGTCGGGCCGTCATGCACGCCCATCCAGATCGAGGCGGGGAGACCGAAGAAATACAGTCTCTTAATGAGGCCTTTACCGTCCTGAAGACACATTTCAGTCAAATGATGGAGCAAACATGAAAGCCGGAAAATTTGGGATGTCGGGCACGCTCTTTTCAATTTTTCTAGCCAGTGCCTCCGTAAAAGCCGATTTGGTCGTCCTTCAATACCATCACATCAGCGACACGACACCGCCTTCAACCAGTACATCCGCATCACTATTTAACGCGCAACTTGATCTGGTCTCTGAACTGGGCCTTGAGGTTGTAGACCTGCACGATGCCACAGAGAACCAGTTTTCTGATGATCCATCAACCAAGCAACGCATCGCTATCACCTTTGACGACGCCTATGAGTCGGTTTATACCAAAGGCGCAGAGATCCTCCGGAAGCGAGGCTTGCCCTACACCATCTTTGTCGACACAGCCGCCATTGGAAGCCATGGGTACATGACTTGGCAGCAACTCGAAGAACTGGCTAAACGGGATGGTGTAACCATTGCAAACCACAGCTCCGGACATGGCCACCTAGCGCGGCGTCCGGAAGAGGCAGAAGGCGACTGGAAAAAACGAATAACCCACAGCTTGGATACTGCACAGGCTGAGCTAAAGCGGCGACTTGGAGCCGATTTACCGTTGTTTGCGTACCCTTATGGCGAGTTCGATGAAGCTCTTGAGGCAGAGGTAGCGAAAAGAAGCTGGTACGGATATGGGCAGCAATCGGGAGCCATAGGCCCGCTTTCGGGGCAAACTCGTTTGCCCCGATTCCCTATGGCGAATACCTACGGTCAGCTCAAAGGGCTTAGAGACAAGCTGACCAGTAAAGCGTTTCCCATAGATACTGGCAAGCTGCCTGACGGCATCATGGATGAAAATCCTCCAACCCTTACTCTGCCGTTGGTAGACGAGATTCAACCCAGCAGGCTAACCTGCTTCGCATCGGGTATGGGACGGATTGATTTTGACGTATTGGATGACTCGATTTCGATAACGGCACCGGGACCTTTCAACAGCCGTCGGTTCCGCTATAACTGCACCCACCCTGCTCAAGGGGGCGGCTTTTATTGGCTTTCTCAGCAGTGGCTGGATTTGAGCCAACCGGAAGATTGAACCGGACTCAACGAGCTTCTACCAAGATCAGGCCGATTTCGCCGTTTTTTACGTGGGGTATCTTGCGGGGGCCACGACGGGTTTCAATAACCGTCTGGCCTTCGAGATCATCGTTGCGCGTAAAGATGAGCATCCAGCGCTCTTTCCTGGCGCCTGAAACCGGGATCCGCGCTTCAAGGTAGCCGCGGCGGTGCCAATTCTCCGGTTCAAAATCCGAGACCATTTCTGTAACCAGTCTCACCGGTCTTAACTGGCCATCAAGAAACACCACCGATGGCACAAAAACGCCTTTGCTAGCGTATGAACGCAAACGGAACACCCGCTTCCCCCCCGGGTCCTCTTGGGGCAGCGCAATCAGTTGGTAGGGGCTTAAACCAGTAAGGAATTGGTGTTCCGGGGAGTTTTCAGTCAGATGTACGCCAAACTCGCGACCTTCCTGCCAGCGTTCATGGTTCTGGGTGTCTAGCGCCTGGCAACAGGTTTCAGAGAAGCGTGTTAGGTAGTCATCCACGCTGTCACTAATCCCCAGAATGGCAAAAGCGTTGGGATCGTGGCCTTCCACAGGCGTTGACTCAAGGAGTGTATCCTCGGCGCGATATACCGTTGCCGGAGTTGTCTCAACAGGCGGTACGACACGCCCCTTTTCTTCATCCGTGCGAGTGTCAGGCTGATAATAGCTGGTTCGGAGAATACCGTCAGCATCGCGCCAAGTAAAATAGGGTTTACCATCCCCCTCGCGCACATACCCCTTGCGCCGAAGCTCTTCTGCGTCTGGGTAATGGTCGGTGGTAAACTCATCTTCTGCCACAGGCGGATTGGCGACGGGTTTAGCCTCGGTAGGCGCTTCGACGATGGGCGAATAGCGCACGCGCCCCTGCTCATCCACCCAGGAAAAATAGCCTTCCCTGTCTGATACTGTTGAGCCGCCGACCTGACAGCCGGACAGCAGCAAACCCAAAACCATGCCAGTAACTGCTGTCAGGTGTTTATGTGTTGTCACTGATATGCCCTTTTGAGCACGAAGCAGCGTGCAGTCAGAATTTCTTCCGGAAGCTAAGACCCGCCATAACAACCCGCAAAGAGGTTTTCACATCCAACCCGGCATAGGGGTTGTAGATGATGTTGGTAATATTATCGCAGTTAATGTTGCAACTGGTATTCGCCGGAATACTTTCAACAGAATGCAGATAACTGAGGTTCATATCAATTTCCGTATTTTTGTCCCACTTATACCCCATACCGACACTGTACAGGTTAGCACCGCCAAAAGGTGCCATTACCGAGCGCTGATCGTCCGGTATAACCGAATCTCGGATTTCAACACCTGCTCTCAAATCAAGCCGCGATGAAGCATGGAACTCTGCACCAAATGCCCAGTTCCACTGACTACTAAAGCCCAGCGGCAGCTTGAGGGTGTTCGGTGTGGCGTTGTCGGGGGACAAAATACGCGCAGCGTTGAGGAATTCAAGATTTCGATCAAAGCGGAACATAAAGGCATCCCACTGTTTGTAGTCAGTCCAGCCTACATCAACATTGAATGTGAGCTTCGGGTGCAAATCTACACTAATGCCGGTTTGAAAATGTTGCGGGTAAACCAAATCCATACTGACGTTACCGGCCTCTCGGGGAGCACCGGACGGCAAGCTAAGAATGGCGGAAGTAATAGCGCCCAGAACCGATCCGTTAACACTCTGCCAAAATCCGGACCAGTTATCGGTGTATTCAATCTCGAAGGTGCCCTTCATGTTCATTTCAGCTTCGGAGGTGTAGCTTGCCCCCCAAGTGAACCAGTCCAGAGGATCCCACATCACCCCGAGCGTATAGGTGGGTGACAGAGTTTCCTGAACATTAAGGCTCAGGGCGCCAATGTCATCCCAAGGCCCCACGTTGCCGCCGCAGAGCGCAAGCCAGGGCTGCAATGGTTCATCACCGCTTTCACAGTTGAATGCGTCCTGCAGAATTTCCGCAACGCCCAACAGCATGTTTGGCGCCCGCATATACTGGTCAGCAGCAATGCCCATGTGGGATAAGTGAATCCCGGCACCCACCGACCACTCATCGTTAATTTTGTAACCCACGGTTGGGGCCAGATAGGTTGTACGCTGCAGTGCTGCAGCCTGAGGCTGGTAACGAGCGGGATCATTTTTGTCCCGATAGAAGCCTGCTGCCATTGGTAGATAAAAAGCATTGCCAAAGGTCAGCTTAGACCCTGGCGGATTGATGCTAAAACCCGCAGATGGTGCTACCGCGGGCCCTGAAGGCGTGCGAAGAATACCAAAGCCGGGAACATACAAAGCAACCGTATTGGAGTGGCTGTGCGAATTTGCAACTGGGTCCCGCTGCTTGCCCGTATTCGGGTCAATCTCAAGGCCATCAATGCCGAATATTTCATAGCCTTCAGGAGCTGTAAAATCAGCATCGACATCAAGATATATACTCAACAAATTCACTTCAAACTGGCGGCCGTCCAGCTTTGTAAGACCTGCTGGGTTGTAGTGAACCGCCATAATGCCTGGTGGGTCTGCCGTTACCGCGTTACCCAGCGCCAGTGCCTTCGGGTGAATGGTCAAGTTCTGCGCGAGCTGAGCCTGAACCCCACACGATAAGGTTGTGGCGACCATTGCCGCGAGAAGTTGCCGCTTGTGGCTATTATGTCCCATGAAATCCTACCCTTCCCGTTAAAACGTCAGCGGCGCCAATCACTCTTTTAGGCCGGAGAAATTAATGGGTAGGGATACACCCAGAGAGAAGTCCGGTGCGTCCTCAGTCAGACCGATACCAAGACTGGTGTTCACAATCGTGGTGTCGCTAACCCGTGTCCCTAGCGACATGCTCAGGAAGCCGGTCATCTGGTCCTGTGCCATTGCTTGGTCACCGTTCGTGAATGTGAGAATGGTTTCGTCGCTGTAGCTCAACTGAGCCGAAATACTCAGGGAAATATCATAGGAAAGCGAATAGGCAAACCCGGCAGAGCCGGAAAGGCCAAATCCTGGTTCAACCTTGTCAAGCAGCCGCGCACCACGTACTTGCTGTAAATCCTCAGCAGGCAAGTTGTAGGTAACACTCACAGACCCGAACACAACAACCGGGTCAAGCACTTTTGAAAGGCTTGCACCACCGCCAACAGAGTAATACCCGCTACCGGTCGAAAGCTGCTCATTGATGTCTATTTCGTACGGGCTAACACCGGTTTTACTGGTAAAGGTGCCGAATAGGGTTGTCGACATCTTGCCGGGTACGTAGGAAAAAGGCTGCCAACGCCCTGTGAAGGATACATCGCCGAGATCGTAAACGTTCAGTTCATCTTCAGTATCGTACTTCACGACCAAAGGCACTCTGGCGCCAACCGTCAGGTTGTCCAAAAGGCCGAAATCGTAGGAGAAAGAATTAGTAAAGTTGTGGGTTGCGGAGGGCACCACATCCAGATTCCGCACAGAGCCGTTTGTAATCGCAAGATCCAGCCGCTGGTCGGCGGTATAGGAATAATCGAACGAATAGTTAAGGGAGTGGGTACCTTTTTTCTGCAAGGAGTAGTTTTTCTCCGCAGCTTGAAACACTTCCTCAAGCTGGCGCGAAGAGTCTTCATCCCCCTCCTGCTTTGCGAGTGCATCCCTCGCCTGACCTACATTGTCGTCCTGCGCCAGGGCCATGCCCGGAAGCAAACCTGCCGCGGAAACAAGGATAAGACCTCGCATAAACCAACGATTCATCCTAACTCCCTTAATTTTTATTGGTAATAGTTCTAAGCCAGACAATGTGCCGGGCAAATGTTAATTGCGACGGTAATGCAATTGCTTTCGGGTATTCTCAACACTGCCGTCAGGGTTGTTCTTCTGACGTTCGAGTACGTTCTGGATACGTCTAGCTGTCGATTCATGAAACGCTGGCATTCGTTCCAGAGCCAGTAGCGTCATGGTTTGGTCATCTACAAAGCGCAGGTCTTCTTCCTTGAGTTCCAGATTGTCTAGCGGCTTATCGCTGCCCGGGAAAACGATGAACAGAACGTTGTCGTCCCACTTTTCCTCAAACTGGGCCAGCGTAAACGACAAATTACCTACGGCCGGATCCGCCATGTATACACGCCCGTCACGAATGGTTCTGAGCACAACAAAGTGCTTAAAGCCCGCATGGTGTATTGGAACAATAGCCGGGTGGTCGAGATCAATCAGATCGTCAATGGTCGCGCGGAAGCCGCCCGACGGATAACCAAGCGCCGTCACTAGGCGTTTCATATCGAGCATGGAAAAGGCCCGGCGCGAGACGATGCGGTCGCTTTCGCCGTAATGCAGCAGGCCTTCCATTACTTGGCGCTCAGACAAAGTGCGCCCCAAATAAAAATTGAGAATGGTGGTCAGGGCTGCACTACCGCAACTGTAGTCGTAGGCCTGACGCACAATATTCCGGAACTTCTGCTCGACCAGCGGTTCAATGCGAAAATCCGAACGCAATTCCACCGGGCTGGCATCGACCTTTTGTTCGATGACCACAGAACCCTTTTCAAAGGGTTCTACCACAGTAGCTTCTTGCACCATGGCGAATGTAAGAATGGACCCAGCGAGCACCAGCAGCATGTCAGACGAAATCCCTGTTTGTTGTTATCCGTAGCATTTATCGGATTACATATTGTTACGGGAAGATACCGAAATAGCAGAGCGTTTAAAGATAACTGTGCCTCAAATCTGGCGCTGCGACAGCACTGCTGTCACATCTTGAAGACAAAATCCATAAGCAGATAACACAGCAAAGTAACAACCACAATGCCCATCACGTTCAGTGCAAAACCAGCTCGGATCATATCGCCGATTTTCATATGTCCACTAGAGAACACTATAGCGTTGGGTGGCGTTGCAACGGGCATCATAAATGCGCAACTCGCAGCAATAGCCGCCGGAATTGTCAACAGAAGAGGTGACGCGTCTTGAGCAAGCGCCAACGCGCCAAGAAGAGGCAAAAAAGCAGCTGCAGTTGCCGTGTTGCTGGTTACTTCCGTGAGAAAAATAATGACCGCCACCACCAGCATAATCAAAACAATCACCGGCAGCGCACTTGCCGCGCCCATGCTCGCAGCAATCCAGCTAGCCAGCCCGGAACTGCTGATAACTCCGGCCATGGCAAGACCGCCACCAAACAACAAAAGCACACCCCATGGAATCACTTTGGCCGTGTCCCAGTCGAGAACAAACGTTTGTTGGCGCACATTGACCGGAATAATAAACATGGCAATCGCTGCGGATATCGCAATGCCGGTATCCGTAAGCCAAGGCATGGCACTGGCAGAGAGCAGTGGCCTAAAGATCCACGCACTGGCTGTTAGCACAAACACCGCAGCCACCAGTTTTTCGCCTCGACTCATGTCGCCGAGAGCCGCGAGCTCATCATCAATAGTCTGACCGGCACCTTCCTGTGCAGATAGGCCAAAACCTCTACGGGTTAGCCACCACCAAATTAGAACCAGCATGACTGTGGCAACGGGAACACCAAGCAGCATCCACTGGGCAAACCCCACAGATACCCCTTGGGTCTCGCTCAGGTAGGCTGCCAGAAGTGCGTTGGGCGGAGTACCAATAAGAGTGGCAATGCCACCTACACTGGCGGCGTATGCTATACCCAGCAGCAATGCCGTAGCATAACGCTGGACATTCTCCGACTGGCCATTACCCATCATCGAAATAACCGACAAACCTATAGGCAGCATCATGATTGCGGTTGCTGTATTGCTCACCCACATGCTCAGGAAGGCCGTCGCCAACATGAAGCCGGCAATTTGGCGCTTCGGTTGATTGCCAACTGTCTTGAGCGTCATTAAGGCAATGCGGCGGTGAAGATCCCAACGCTGCATAGCAAGACCCAGAGTAAAGCCACCTAGAAAAAGAAAAATGATGGGATGAGCGTAAGGGGATGTTGCCTGAGACACAGTCCCTAAACCGAGCCCTGGTATAAGCACAATGGGCAGCAGAGCCGTGGCAGGTATAGGTATGGCTTCTGTTGACCACCAAGTTGCCATCAGCAGCATCAGGCCAAGTGCCGACCATGCTTCTATCGCCATAGACTCAGGTGGCGGTACAAGAATGGTCATCAAAAGAAAACCGGCACCCAGAATTAAGCCCATCAACCGGCTTTTGGGATAGCCTTGCACGACATCTAAATGCTGCTCAGACATGGAAACACTCAGCTCCGCTTCTTACAAATATCTATAGGTCTCGCCAGAGTATAAGCAGACCCTTTAGTTGATGTCCGTCATGATTATGGCATGCTGGAGCAGTCACAATAAGGATGATGCAATCATCATACACAAAGGAGCTGTTCTAATGACCAACGATATGTTTGAAAAAGCTACACGCATTAATCAGGCGCTTTTCGAGCAATTCAGCAAGGCTGCAGAAATGCAGATGAGCGCCTTCCGTCGTTACGCTGACGTAACCATGGAGCAAGCGAAGAAAGTATCGGAAGTGCGCAACCTTGAAGACCTCAAGGCTGTGACTGGCGACCAAGCAGAAACCCTGAAAACCATGAGTGAACAACTCACCGAGGATTGGAAGGCATGGCAGAACTATCTTAAGGAAGCCCGCGAAGAGATGCAGCAAGCCGTCTCTGGCGAATCCGAAGAAGCCCCCGATACCAAGTAATTGGAGCACACTATGCTGGGATTGGATCTGCTAGGAAAAAAAACCAACCAACTGGTTGGTACGTTTGAAAAAAAAGTGCGCGAAGGTCAAAAGCAACTCGAGAAGTTGCTGGGGGATTCCGGCATGATGGATGCCGCCAAGCTCTCCACTCTGACAGAAATGTCAGATGCCTATCGAGCCATGGCTGAAGACCTGCTTCTGCATCCGTTACGCTTTATAGGCGCTGAAGTAGACCTCGCCCGCAAGCATGCGGCCCTTGGAGCCTATGCTCTAGCCCGGCTGACCGGACAGGAAAAGGAGCAGGTAGCCAAAGCAGATCCAGATGACCGGCGTTTTAAAGCAGAGGAATGGCACACTCGTTTGCCATTCGATGTCCTGCACCAATCTTACCTGATCAATTCCAGAGCATTTCTTAATTGGGTAGAAGAGATGGAGGGGCTGCCGCCTGCAGGTCGTGAGCAGATGCTGTTTTACGCGCGCCAGCTCACCAGCGCCCTCTCCCCTGCCAACTTTCTTATAACAAACCCCGAAGCGCTGAAAATAACCTGGGAGCGCAAGGGGATGAATCTGGTCGATGGCACCCGGCTGCTTATTGACGATTTCCGCCAAAATCCTTCGCTATTCAATGTCGGCATGACGGACAGGTCCGCATTCGAAGTGGGCGGTAATCTTGCGACCACGCCGGGCAAAGTGGTGTATCAAAATGATCTGATGCAGCTTATCCAGTACACGGCGACAACAGAAAGCGTGAGTAAGCGCCCCTTGCTTATTGTGCCGCCTTGGATCAACAAATTTTACATCCTCGACCTCACAGCCAAAAACTCTTTCATACAGTGGCTGGTTAATCAGGGCCAGACCGTTTTTGTTATATCCTGGCGTAACCCCGGGCCTGAGATGCGAGACAAAGCTTGGGAAAACTATATGCTGGAAGGCCCTTTGGCGGCTATGGAGGCAGTAACGGCGGCCACCGGCGAAGACCAAATGAACCTTCTCGGCTACTGTATTGGCGGAACCCTACTGGCTTCAACTCTAGCCTGGCTAAAGAAGAAAGGGAAAGAGCCAGTCGTTAGCGCCACTTACTTGACCAGCCTTTTGGACTTTTCCGATCCCGGCGGCATTGGCGTGTTCATCAATGAGCATTCAATCCGCGGCATTGAACGCATGCTGGAACACAAAGGCTATCTCGATGGCCGCGCTATGGCATTTACCTTCAATCTGCTTAGGGAGAACGAACTTTTCTGGTCGTTCTGGACGAACAGCTACCTGAAAGGGAAGAAGCCATCGGCCTTTGACCTATTGTACTGGAATACGGATGGCACCAACCTGCCTGCAGCCATGCACAGTTTCTATTTGCGCGAGATGTACCTCAACAACAAGTTGGTTGAGCCAGATGCGCTCAGTTTTGCGGGAGAGAGCATCAACCTCAGAGAAATCGATGTGCCTTCGTTTTTCCTTTCGGCACGGCAGGATCATATTGCCAAGTGGAAGACCACCTACAAAGGCGCGCTTGTTCATGGTGGCGATGTGCGTTTCGTCTTGTCTGGTTCAGGCCACATTGCGGGGGTAATTAATCCGCCCTATAAAGAAAAGTACGGCTATTGGACAAACGAAACCATGAGCGAGAACCCTGATGAATGGTTTGAAACCGCAGAGGACCACCCGGGGTCCTGGTGGCCGCATTGGCTGGAATGGATACAGCAGTATGCCGGTGAGCCTGTCGCCGCAAGGGTACCCGGGGATCGCGACCTTGCAGTCATCGAAGACGCACCCGGTAGCTATGTACGGGTGAAGGCGACAGAAGCCGCTGGGTAAAACCCTAAAGCGGGAATTTTTGAAGCTTAGGCGCTCTCCGGTGTATTGGGCTTTCCAATAAATTGAAAGCCGTCAGCCGGGCAGCAACTCAATCGGGTAACGGATCGTTGTCTGGCCTATTCCGGGCCGCGATCCGAAATTCACAAGCTTTAGCCGGTTACAGATTTTGTTCTCCAGCCCCGGCTCACCCAGTGTCGATTCAACCACTGAGCATTTGGACACAACGCCACTGGGCTCAATAACCAATTCGGGGGTAATGCTTCCCTGCAGTGACGGTTTACGCCGAAGTTCACGGTTGTAGATGCTGTAAATAGCGGACTTGTTCGCATCCATTGTTCGCCTCATATCTTCCTTGCTCCGTGTTCGGGAGGCGGTTTCCTGCTTTTCGCGCCGTACAACTTCTCTGGCTTCGGCAACACGTTCAGCTTCCGCTACTTCTGCCCTTTCACGCTCTGCCAACGCAAGCTGACGGCTTTCCCGCTCAAGCGCAGCGTCCTGAACACCTGCACTGCGCGCATTGGTGGTAGCTCTAGCAGCCAAAGTATCTTCGGTTTTTCTGGTGATTGGCTCGGCAGTTTGTGCCAACGGTGTATCCAGCTTTATCGAGTTAGCCAGTGAACTGAGCTTTGAAAGCTCGTCACCCATCGCCAAAATACCTGTGTTTTTTGCTTTTTCACGGGCTTGGGCAACAGCTTCAGGCTTCGGTGCTTCTTTTAGCTCTGGCTCAGGCACCGGAGGCTCGGGTTTAGGTTCGGGCTGGGGTTCCGGTTTAGCAAGCTCTACCTCTACCGGCTTTTCTTCCGGTTTTATTTCAGGTTCCGGCTCTGGCTCAGGTATGGGCTCTGGCTCAGGCAAAACCGGCTTGGGGGGCTCTTTCTTCTCGATCACCAATTTGGCCAATTGCGGCGGTAAGGCTTCCGCCACTTGCCTATCTATTTCAGGCAACTCAATCAAGCTGACGTAACCGGCAAAGGCCACGAACAACGGTGCCACAACCAGAGCAATAGAAAGCAACCGCTTGCGCTCTCCACTCTCCTGACTCCAAGGCAACCTATACCGATACTCAGCTTGATTCCGGGTCATACCCCGGTGCTCTCTTTAGAACGTTGGTTAACCGCTAGCGATATGCTCGCATACCCTGCATCCACACAGGTCGACATGATTTTTTTGAGTAGATCGTAGGGCAGCTCGCGGTCTGCCAAAATGGTAATCGCCCGCCCAGCTTCCGGTGCTGGTGCACCCGACCGGCTAGCCTGATAATCCAGCTCCTGTTTAAGCCCCGGCTCTACCTGCCCTTCAAGGTTTTGCAGCGCTTCGCGCTTGATAATTAAGCGCCCGTTTATGAGGATGTCCTGATCGGTCACTATCAGTGCGAGCACATCATCCGGCGGCTGCACAGCTGAAGAGTCCGGCAGCTTAATGGCACTGCTCTGGTTAAGCACCTGCACATCAGACGATGAGTTAACCATCAGGAAGAACACAAGAATCGTAAAGATGTCCATTAGCGACACCAGATTCATCTTGCTCTGGTTCTTGTTGCGCCTGTGGTGGCGCTTCAAACGGCGGGCTTTTGCGGATTCTTTCATGATTTCCCCCCGGCTTCTTGCGCTTCGTCAGTATCGGTTACCGGCGCATCACCCAGAGAAATCTCGGGGAACAGCTCTGCTTCCACCAGATTGCCTGCAACGACGGCATCGTAGGAACGAACCGTGTCCATCACGCTCACCAAAACCTGATAGGGGGTTTCCTGAGACGGCATGATAATGATATCCCTTTTCTCGGGAACACGGCTTTTCAGCTCCTTCATAACGTCTTTGAGTACGGCGAAATCGTACTCGCCATTGTTTTGCGCAATGGCTTTGATAACGCCGCCCTGATTATCCGCAACCACAAACCGATCCCCGTGGATCACCACCTGTATTTGCAACTCTTCAGTCTGTTCGGCTGCAAGACTCTCGCCGGTGGGAAAGTTGAGTTCCAGAACACTGGTGTGTGCAAACACCATGTTCAAAAGCAACACCGGTACCAGCACAATCATGAGATTCATAAATGGCGTGATGTCGAGATCCGGCTCGCTCTGTAATCGACGATGTTTCCGTCTCATAGCCTGAAATCCTTCAACTGGTTATCAGGCCGACGCTGCCGCCGGGGCAGCAGGCGATGCGGCTTGCGCCGGGGCACCCGGGCGCGATCCGGTGCCATCGCTGAGCAGGTTAAGAACCTTGATACCGGCCATTTCAAAGCTGTCTACAATCTCATTGGTCTTGGTTTGCAGAACGGAATGAACCAACAACATGGGGATTGCCGACATAAGGCCAAAAGCAGTGGTGTTCATGGCCACAGAAATACTCTGGGACAGCAAACTGGCTTTTTGCGCAGGGTCAGCGGCAGCAACTGCTGTAAATGCGGCAATCAAACCAATGATGGTGCCCAATAGACCAAGCAGTGTTGCAATATTGGCGAGGGTTGCAAGATATTGAGTGCGCTTTTCAAGGCGCGGAATAACATCCAGTAGCCCCTCTTCCATCGCGTATTCTATGTCTTCACGGCCCTGACGACGTGCTAACCGCTGAAGGCCATAGCCGATCATGGTCGACATGCCGGTACCGGATTCCTGGGCGTAATTGAGCGCCCCCTTGAAATCTCGCTTTGCAATCATCTGGTGCAGACGGTTGAAATCCCTGCGATTGGTTATCTTTTGAGCAGATAAGTATACGTATCGCTCAATGGCTACAATGAGTCCGATGATCAGCACAACGGCGATCGGAAACATAAAAAAGCCACCTTCCTGGAAGAAGCGAACGGCGGTATCGATCATATTCTGGGCACTCCATAGTCCGAATTTTGAGATAGTCTAAGCGCTGCTCTGCCTTAAAGGGGTTAAGTTAGCAGAAGTCTTTGTTGTGGTTTGTTGTAGTTTGCACTCGGGCACAGATGCACTGTGACACACATCTCACTGAACCTCCGGTTTCACTGCGCCCTGCTCATTATTGAATGCATCATGATAGCGGACAAACCGTTGAAACTCGTAGCGCTCTAACGGCGCAAATTGGTGCTCCACTATTAATTGCTCATCGGGTGCCCGGAGCTCCTCCATGTTTGCTGGCTGCCAGGGCACCAAATACATCACAGTAGGCACCTCCTGATCGCCCCTAATACGGGTGCCTTCAATGGTCACTATGGCCGACTCCTGAGCTTGGGCAAACGAACCGTAA
>Ga0209075_1000052_pt1 | contig 87498 bp, 74 predicted proteins | sample Stecom2011_FD_187523 | JGI IMG/M metagenome (GOLD analysis project Ga0209075, IMG submission 187523) | Agricultural soil microbial communities from Utah to study Nitrogen management - Steer compost 2011 (SPAdes) (version 2) | ecosystem: Environmental > Terrestrial > Soil > Agricultural land... | reverse complement strand
GCGCGGTTGAGCTCGACGATGATGCGCGAGCGGCCGTTGACCGTCTCCAGGCGGATATCGCGCACCGCGTTCGCCTCCTGGGCGTTGATCGCGACGGCGCGGGCGGCCGGCAGGCTATTCTTGCGGGTGCGAATCGCCTCGAGTTCCAGGCGACGCTCGGCGAGCTGGGACTCGGTTTTGGCGAGCTCCTGCTGGGCTGCCTGGCGCTTGGTGGCGAGGTCGGTCAGCCGGGCTTGCTCGGTCTGGCGGCTCGACTCAAGCGCGGCCATGCGCGCCTGCTCACTCTTTAATTGCTCGCGTAATTTCTGGAGATTGGCGAGCTCCTGGGCGTTTTTCTGGCGCGCGCTTTCGAGGGACTCCGTGCTTTTGGCCTGAGCGCTCTGGCGCGCACGGGTCTGCTGCAATTCGGCGCGAAGCCGGGCGATCTCGGACTCGCGCTGGTTCACAAGCTCCTGAATTTCGGCGACACGCGCGTTGGCCTGGTCGGCCTGGGCGCGCGCGGTTTGAAGCTCGGCGCGCTGAGTTTTAAGCCGGCCATTAAGCTGGTCGCGCGTCTTCTCGAACTCGACCAACTCGGCGCGCACCGACTCGTTGCCCTGGGCAAGCGAGGCGCGCAATTTGCTGATCTGCGCCTCCAACTCGCCCTGGCGGGTCTGGGCGGCTTCGAGCTTGGCGATTTGAGCGTCGACTTTCTGAGCCGACTGGCTTGCCTCGGCGGCCATTTTGGCCAGGCGCGCCTTGACCTGATCTTTTTCGTGGGCGACCGAATCGAGCTCGCTGCGCGCCGAACCCAACGCGTTGCTGAGGTCTTCGGCGCGCTTGAGCGCGGCCAAGCGCTCGGCTTCAAGCCGCTCAGTGCGCTGCTTGACCTCGGCGACATTCTGGGGCGCCTGGGCGCGCTGGGCGCCATCGACGAAGACCACGATATCATTTCCGTCGGCCTTCACGTCATAATGCGCGGCCTCATCGAACCCGATAATCAGGCGTGTAATGGGCTGCGCACTCTCGTTGACGCCGACCAGCGCGACCTTGGAGATCACACCATTTGCGACATTGTGGGTCGTCGCCGAGGCGTCATCGGCGGCGGGCTGCCAGCCGGAGACGTCGACGAAAAGCCGCAATGGATTGGTGAGCTTGAAGACCGAGAAGGTCGGCTCACCGCTGCCACTGAGGCGAATATAGGTGCCATCTTTGGCTTCGCGCACCTGCAGCGGCCCCGAGGACTTCGCGCTCGCCGCGCGGCTGGTCTGCGCAGAGGCAGTGGCGGGGGTCAGTACCGCGCCACCAAATCCGGCAAGGGTGCAAAGACAGAAGGCGGATAAGGTGCGTCTCATGGCGTGACTCCTGCCGCTCAAGGAGCTGATAACCCCGCTCTTGGGGCGTGTGGGCTTCAGCATGGAACTATTCATTTGGGTCATCGGATTCATCGTATTACTAGCTCCCGCTCGAAGCGTTTCGAGTGAATTCAGCGCCTTGGTATTGGCGGCAACATCTTTAAATCTGGCTATTTTCATGGACGGCCCTGCCCCGCCGGCTGCCCCGGATTGGCCGGAGTGCCTGCATTGGGTTGCGCGTCGGTCGCCTCAGAGTCCAGGGATTCCCGGAGTGCTCGGCGGCCCTGCTCGCTTTCAAGCAATCGGCGCAGCGCCTCGCGTTCCTCGTCGCTAAGCGACTCGTCATCGTCTTCGCGCAACTGATCGCTGCGAAGTTTCAGGGTGGTCAGGCGCGTCTCGCTATCGAGTCCCTCGGAGATTTCACGAATTTCAACTTCATTATCGCGAATATCGCTGACGATCCCGCCGGCCAGCCCGACTCGGTCTCCTTCCTTGACGACGTGGCCAAAGCCCGAGGGGTCCAGAAACATCGCCTTGGGCACCGCAACCGAACTGATGATTGCGACCAGATTGAGCTGGGCGAGCGAGTATTGCTCCAGGGGATCTTTGGGGCGCACTTCGCTGCTGGCGACGTTGCGCGCGGGGCGAATCACCTGCAAATCGGGCAAAAACGGATTGCGCCGAATCTGGTCGGGATAGGCCGGGCGCTCGTACTCCGCCCTGACCGTCTCCTCGGGCGCATCTTCCTCGGCGACCACGGGCGCGTTGAGCCCCGGCGCGTTGGCGTTCTCGGCGCTATTGGAGGACTCGGGGGCATCGGCATCCAGCCCGAGAAACTCGCAGCCGCTGGCGGCCAGGCCGAAGACCGCCAGCAGTGCCAGAAGCCTGCAGGCCGCATCGAGGGGGGAGCGTCTTTTTATCTGGGTGCAATCCATTGACTTACGATCCATTGGCGTTCAATCCATTCGCTTGGGACTCACCGGCCGGACACCATGTCGGGCCTGGCCGAATACTCGCCGCGTCTACTTCTTCTTCTTTTTTGCGTCGGCGGCCGGTGCGGAATTCATCTGAAAGGTTGTCGCCTGTGCGCTCACGACCAAATTACCATTTTCATTGATTCCGGATTTTTCACGCTTGATATCCAGGTTTTTCACATTAACGATTCGCGTCATTCGCCCAACATAATAAAAGAAGTTGGCGAGTTCATCGTAGGTTCCGACCAACTGCATCTTCACGGGAATCTCGATATAATAGCTCTGAACCTGGTGCTCCATGGGCTCAAAGGTGCGGATTTCCAGCCCGGCGGTATTGGCCTGGTTGAAAATGCGCTGCAGCAGGCTGGGGATCTCGGCGGATTCGGGCAATTTTTCGCGCGCAATCAATAACTCCTGCTCAAGCGCGGCGATCTTGGCCTGAATGCGCGCCTTCTTCTCCTTGAGGCGCGCCAGGTCCTGCTTCTTATGCTTGAGCTCCTGGAGTTGACTCTGATTTTTGTTGAGATCCGCCTTCAGCGGCTCATAGGCCAGAAACCAGAAGGCCGCCCCCAGCGCGACCATCACCAGGATCAACAGGATCACCCGCTGAGCCAGGGGAATCTGATTAAATTTATCAATGACGTCGTTCATGAGTTCCTAGTCCCATCGAGCCCGGGTCGGCGCACCCGGAGTAAGGCCGTTGGCGCGAATAAAAGGAGGCGTCCGTCAGGAGCCTGAGTTTCCATCTTCCTGCGCAGATTCTTCCTGGTAAAGGAGCGAGCCGGTGATGCTGAAATCGACCAGATCGACGTTTTCTTTGGTGGCCGGCACGGCCTTGACGAAGTTGAGCTTGATATTTCCGAAATAGCGCGCGCTGGTCAGCCGCTCGAGATACTCGGCGACGTCATCGGCGTTGAGCGCGCGCCCGGTCATCTGGAAGCTGCCATTGGCTTCGCTCCAGCTCTCGACCCACAGCCGGCGGGTATCCCAGTCGACATTCCAGTTCATGCGCGCGCGCGCGTGGCGCTCGGCCTCGTTTCGCGGCGGGCTTAAGACCGCCTGCAATTCGTCGAGCAGGCGCACCGGGCCGGTGCGCTTCTCCTCGAGCTCCTTGAGGATGTCGACCTGCTGTTGCTGCTCGAGCTGCTTGGCCTCCAGGACCTTGGTGCTCTCAAGCTCCTTCTCGGCCTCGGCGACCTCGCGCTGGTTCACGGCGACCTCTTGTTTGAGGTCGTCGACCTGGCTGCTGAGGTCAAGATAGACCACCGCCAGGAGCACGCATTGAAGCAGCACCAACCCGACGAAGACCACCATTTGGGTGCGCCCTTCGGAGCGCCGACGCGCCTTTTTTATGGGCAATAGGTTTACGCGAATCATCGTTCATTGCTCCTGCGCAGGGCCAATCCGACCGAAACGGCGGCGATAGGCGCCCATTCCTGGATCTTATCCGGGGAAAATTGGCGCTCATCATAACTAATATTGCGAAAGGGATTGGCGACTTCGGCAGGAATTCCGCTGATCCGCGAGATGGTGCGAATCAGGGAGGGAATGGCCGCAGTGCCTCCGGAGGCGACGATCCGATCGATGCGATTATTGGCGGCGGTGGCGGTATAGAAATCCAGCGAGCGCTGGATTTCGTGGGCCATATCTTCGGCTTTATCCTGAATAATGGATTCGACCTCATGCGGAAGCACCTGGTCGGCACCGCCGCCGGGCGCCCCGCCCATCTTGTACATCTCGGCTTCTTGGTAGGTGATATTGAGCTGCTTCTGGATCTCCTCGGTGATATCGCTGCCACCGATCGACAGGTCGCGAGTAAATACGCTCATCCCGTCGCTGACCACGTTCATTGAGACCACCGAATTGCCGATATCGAGCAAAACCACGGTCTCGCCGGAGTGGTATCCGTAATTGACCTCGTACATATTCTGCATGCAGAAGACATCGACATCGACCACCACCGGCTTGAGCCCGGCCTCGTGGCACGCGGAGGTATAATCGTTGATCATTTCGCGCTTGGCGGCCACCAGCACCACGTCCATCTGGCCCTGGTCGGTGCGCGGTGCGAGCACCTCAAAGCCGATATAGACGTCCTGGATATCGAAGGGAATATACTGCTCGGCCTCCCATTGAATGGACTCCTCGAGCTCCTCCTGGGTCATCAGGGGCAGCGTGATCTTCTTGATGATCACCGTATTGCCCGACACGCTTAAGGCCACCTCTTTTTGGCGCACCTTATTGCGGTCGAGCAACTGCGCGATCGCGTCGGTCACGACCGTTGAGTTCATGAGTGCGCCGTCGACGATCGTCTCGGGCGGCAGCGTGATATGGTCAAAGGTCTGCAATTGCAGCCCTTTCTTGGCCTCTTTGAGGACACAGAGTTTGACCGCACTCGACCCGATATCGAGACCAATGCAATTTCGTCCCTTCGCCATGCGTACGATCCTCTAAGCTGCGGGAATTCTAAGTTTCGATGCAAATTCTTCTATCGGCATCGTGCCACGCGTCTCGAAGCACTGTCAACAATTATTAAACGATCCATTGTATCAAGCACTTCAAGCAGTTAGCTGAATAAAAGCGGGGGCCGTTGAGCATCACAAGAGCTTCCGTGAAAATCTTGGGTTGCGCGTTTTGCCTCCAGGTCCGTTCTCTTTATACACCCGTTTGAGAGAATACGAAATTTTTTTCTATGCATTTTTAGTGTTCCCCCTATTTTGGGTCTTAGGGCGGCGCCCCAAAACCCCGATAAGCCGGCATACGCCGCGCACGGGGCCAATTTTTGCACTAAATGGCTCCGCAGCGGGATTATTCGCGCGCGCTCTGGTGTTGCGATGAAACCCGTCTTATTACGGGTGCGATCTGCGCCGGTGGGCCCGAAAGATCTCGCCCCGGCCGTTGTACGCGAAAATTTGGTGTTTTTATTTACATTCGCCGCGAGTCCCAAGGCTGTAGATCGACCCGACGAATAAGTGGGGTTGCGCAACGTGTCGAGATCACTTAAAAGATGCGCGTTTTAGCATAGACTTAGCCATGTATTTGCCCGGTTCGTTGTCGGCGTTCGGCAATATTTTTAAGGTCGGGTAGAAATAGCAGGCCTGCGCCCCAGGCGGCCTCCAACATGCGGCATACAGCCACTACGAAAAAGTTCAGCCCGCGCGTGGCCGGATTTGTCATGATAACTCGACGCGGTGAAGTCACCCCGTCCAGTGACCCACCCCGCGCGATGATACTTTCAACCCCATAGCCCAAGGTTTTCGAATGGAAGCGAAAAAACTCGAAGAATTCCGTCAGATCTTGCTCGCAGAGAAACAATCGCTGCTCCAACAGGCCGCGCATACAATCAAGAACGAGATCGAACTCAATCCCGACGACCTCGCCGATGAATCCGATCTGGCCAGTGTCATGTCCTATCAGAGCATCAACCTGCGGCTTCGCGGGCGCGAGCGCACCCTGATCGATAAGATCGACCACGCGCTCAAACGCATCGAAGCCGATGAGTTTGGCGAGTGCGTGGTTTGCGGCGAGGAGATCTCGCACAAACGCCTGGCCGCGCGCCCGGTCACAACCATGTGCATCGCGTGCAAGGAAGACCAGGAACGCCGCGAGCGCCACTTCGCGGAATAAGTCGCTGCCCGCCCGATGAGGCGGGTTGGACGCGCCAATTTATGACTGTTATCTGAGACCGAAAATATGGCAAATACAACCTTTTATCTCTTCAAAACCGAAGATGCCTCGCGGGCCGGAAGCGCCACGGGGCACGCGGGCGACGTCGACTTCCCGGCCAATATCGGCGGCTGGACCGCCGTGCTTGACTGCCGTCATACACCCTATACCGAGCAATCGATCGCCGAGAATTGCGAGTTCGCAGTGGGCGTTCACAAGCAATATATCCTGGTCAACGAAGGCCAACTGTCCAAAGAGCACCTCTCGAGTTAAGGCGAACCCGGGGCGGCGCGTACTTCTTTGCGCAGCCGCCATTGGCGCCGCCGCGCGATGCGCGCTATAGTTAGTGGGCTGCAATTTATATGCTTTCACCGCAGACGCTGCGAGGATGGAAGATGGCGCTCGAAGTCGAATGGAAAGGACATACAGTCGCGGTCTCGGGTAGTTGGAACTGGCGCTGGCTTTTTTTGACGCCCACCTATGAGCTGCATATCGACGATGAATTCGTCGATCGCATCGGCGGCCCGCGCATCCACCCGCGCCTTGAGGCCATGGTCGAAGATGAGTCCGGCGAGGTGCATCATATCACCGCGGATCTCGTGTCCATCGTGGGAATTCGCCCGGCCTGCGAGATCGCGGTCGGCGGCGAGGTGCTTAGGTCCGGAAAAGTCGACGTCCAGGATTTTTTGCACCCGCTGCTAATTTTCATCATCCTGGTCTCGACGGGCATCATGCTTTACCTGGGCCCGGAGGTCTTGCGCATGTACTGGCCGAGCTGATGCCTGGGTTCAGAGCATAATCAGCCCGTCGCGATGCACGACCGTGTCGAGAATGCGAAATCCCAGCCGCGCCACGATCTCATCGCTATGATGGCCCGCAATCCGCTCGATATCGGCCGAGGCGTAGACGCTGAGCCCGCGCGCAAATACCACGCCCTGCGGGTCCGATAATTCGACCACGGCGCCCTCCTCAAACACCCCCTCCACGGCGGTGACCCCGCTGGGCAGCAGACTCGCCCCACGCTGCTGAAGCGCGCGCACCGCGCCCGCATCGCATACCAGTCGCCCCACGGGGCGCGCGCCGGTCCCCAGCCACACTTTTTTGCCCGCCAGCCCCGCGCTGCGCTGCGCGCAGATAAACGTCCCGACATCTTTTTGATCCGCGATTTCCCCGAGCACTCCGCGCCGCTTTCCCCGCGCGATCACGGTTGGGACGCCCATGCGCGCGGCGAGCTGGGCGGCCTGCACCTTCGATGTCATGCCGCCGGTGCCGACCCCCGAAATCGACGGCCCGGCGATCTCCATCAAATGCGCATCTTCGGCATCAATCTGCGCGATTCGCTCGCCAAATTTGCGCGCGCCCTCCTCGGTTATCTCCACCTCGAAGATGCCCTCAACATCCGATAAAATGACCAGCATATCGGCGTGAATCACCCCGCAGGTCATCGCGGCGAGCCGGTCATTATCCCCGAAGCGCAACTCCTCGGTGGCCACCGTGTCATTCTCGTTGATGATCGGAATCACCCCCATCTGATGCAACTTCTCAAGGGTCATGCGGGCGTTCAAAAAACGCCGCCGCTCGTCGAGGTCCGCGCGCGAGAACAGGATCTGCGCGATCTTTTGCGCGTGATAGACAAACTCATCGGCATAAAGCTGCATCAGCCGCGATTGCCCAACCGCGGCATACGCCTGCAGGCGCGGGATGCTCGCCCCGGCGTCCTCCGGCCACCCCAGGTGCTCGCGCCCCAGCGCCACCGCGCCCGACGAGACCAGGGTCACCCGCTTTCCGCGCCGCACCAGGTTCGAGATATCCTCGATAAGCGCCGAGAAAACCGGCCGGTCCAGACGGCGCGACTCCCCCAGAAAGACCGCGCTCCCAACCTTGATAACCCAGTGCTCGGCGTCGGCGATTGCGCCGCGACCCTTGCGATTTTGCCCGTCATTTTTCATGGTTTCTCAACTTCGGCTGCAGGCATGATCCAGGCGCTATCGCGCCACTTCTGAAGACGTTGCTTTGCCTCAAATAAACTGCGGTCACGCTGTATTTCGATGATATTTTTGTCCTCGGGCAACACGATTGGCGCGGGCGTTTCTGACCAGGAATCGCGAAATTCGGCGCGAAGCATCGCCCCGTCTGACAGGCGCCACTCGAGCGTCAACTTGCGCGACGCGGCGGGCAAGGCGCCGGGGCTTTGGGGGCCCGCGGCGACTTCAAAGTCGGCCGTCACCAGCGTCGATAAATCGCCAAATAGACGCTCCCAATTCGCCTCGATTTGCTGCGACTGCATTGGCATATTCTTGTCAATTTGCAAACCCTGCGCCGGCCCGACGCAGCGCAAATTTTGCCCGCCGGGCTTCCACTTTGGCGCGGCTCCCGGCACGCGTTGCCATCCCTGCGGCACCGCATCGAGCAGGGTTTGAAGGGTGCCAAGCCCGGCAAACTCAAGCGCCGCACGCTCCCCGAAGTTCGCCTTTCGCCGAGCGAACTCCGGCTCATCTTCGCTCAGATCATCGCTTAAATAACTGATATCATCGGCGATAATCCAGCGCAGCACGCGCCGCCCGGCGGCGTCGGTCTCGAGCATCGAAGGATTTCGAAACTCGGCCGCCATGACCAGCTCAAGCCGGCCCTCCGGGGAGCGGCGAAGTTGGCGTGTCTCATGCCAGCGCGCGGTGAGGCCGACTTTTTGGGGGCCGCGCCGCTCAAGGAGCAGCTCGAACGCATAGTCCAACGCGCGCCCCTGCGGGATATCCATCGCGCAGGCGCTGTGCGGCTTGTCGCGCATCGCGCGCGCCACCCGCGCAGCGCGCCCGGACACCTCAAGCGCGCGCAGCATGCCCGTCTTCGGGGCGCCGGCGAAATGCTTCTGGGCGCGCTGCTCCAGGCGCGCCGTCAGCGGGTCGAGAACGTCGGGGTCGGGCGCCTCGCATGCCGGGAGCGCCAATAATAAAAAGCTTCCCAGCATCCATCTGCATAAAACTGAAAGTTGCGCCCGAAAAGCCCCCCGAAATCGCTTTGATTGCGATTGTTGCTTGACCTTCGCGCGGCGCACCGCGCAAAGTCTAGGCAGCGGTCGCGTCGGTTCATTTAAGAGGTTCAACAGGTACATGAGACGAATCGTCATACTTGGGTGCGGGTTTGGGGGGTTTCGAGCGGCGCGCGAATTGGAGCGCGAGCTCAGCGCACGGCGCATCCAGCTCACCGTGGTCAGCGACCGGGCGGATTTTCTTTATACCCCACTGCTGCCCAATGTTGCGACCGGCGAGTTGGACGCGGCGCATATTACATTCGAGCTGCGGGAGGCGTTTGAGCCGAGCACCGAGGTGCTTATCCGGGAGGTCGAGTCCATCGACCTGGGCGCGCGCTGCCTGCGCAGCCCGGCGGGCGACATCCCATTTGATTATCTGTTGATCGCCTGCGGCAGCCAGGTCAACTGGGGCGGCCACCCCGAGTGGGCGGCGCACGCCCTGGCGCTCAAGGATGCCGAGGATGCGGTGCGCCTGCGCGAGCGCATCGCCCAGGTGCTCAATGAGGCGGCGCAGATGTCGGACCTCGAAGCCCGGAGCCGCCACCTCACCTTCGTGATCGGCGGCGGCGGCCCCACCGGCGTCGAGATCAGCGGGTCGCTGCTGGCCGCGCTTAAAAGCGATCTCATCGCCAACGCGGCCCCGGAGTTGGTGGCGGCGACGCGCATCATTCTGGTCGAAAAGGGCGCGCGACTTCTGCCCGAGATGCCCGCCGACCTGGCCGAGATTGCGCGCGGGCACTTGCGCGAGTTCGGCATGGAGTTTCGCCTGGGAACCTCGGTGATTTCGCGCAGTGCGACCGAGGTTGGACTGTCGACCGGCGAGGTCATCCAGGCGGATAACTTGCTGTGGTGCGGCGGCGTGCGCGCGCATCCCATGGTCGCCGAGGCGGGTTTTGGCGTCGACGCCCAGGGGCGCATTCTGGTGGACAGGAACCTCAAGGCGCGCGCGCCTGCGACCTCGGTTGCCGGCATTTTTGCCATCGGCGATGCGGCGAGCGTCGGCGAAGAAAGCCTTCAAAGCGCCCAGGTTGCCACCCAGCAGGCTGTGGACGCCGCCTATAATATCGTCGCCGACCTCTCCGGGCGCGGCTATCGCGAGTGGGTCTACCGCCCGGGCGCCGAGTTGATCTCACTGGGGCGCGAGCAGGCGGCGGCCTTCGTCGCCGGGTCGGCCATCGACGGGCGGGCCGCGCGCACGCTCTACCGGCTGGCCCACACCGCGATGATGCCCGGCGGGCTGCAAAAGGCCACACTCCTAAAAGCCTGGCTTCTCTCACGCCACCGCATCGCCGCGCCCGCACCGGCGCAGCTCGGCAGCGATGATTCGCCCGAGGCGCCGCTGCCCGAGGATTTGGACTAGCGCAGCGATCTGGCTGAAAATACGCGCACAAAAAAAACCGCCCGAGGGCGGTCTTTTTGTGCTGCCTTTTCTCACAGGCATTTATTCTTTAAGCGCGTCCAGCTCCTGCCTTAATAGCGACTCCACGCCTTCAGATTTTGGCGCGTCAGACTTTTTGCTCTCGGCCGGCTTCTCCGACTTCTTTGCCTCGGTTTTTTTGGCCGGCGCAGGCGTTGGCTCGCGGTCGGGCTGCACCTCGGGTTTCGGGGCAGGCTTGGGGCGCGGGGTTGCGGTCGGCGTGCGCTCGGCGCTCGATTTTGCCGGGGCCGTCGCCGCGGGCTTTGCCGGTTTTTCGGCCGGTTTGGCCTCGGCTTCCGGTTCGGGCGCGGCCGCCGGTTCGGAGTCGAGCGCCGAGTCCTGGGCGTCCGCCGATGCCTCACCGGCATCGACCTCATCCCCCGCAGCCAATGGATCGACTTCCCCTTCGGGCGCGAGCTCTTCGGCCTGGGCGGCCGCTTCATCGGCCGCTTCATCGGAGGTTGCGGAGGCTTCTGGCGCAGCCGGCGCTTCTTTCTGAATCACCGGCGCCTCATCCACCGACTTGGGCGCCGCGCCCGGGCCCGATACGAAATACCAAGCGACTGCGAGCCCGGCGAGCAGCACCAGTAGCAGCAGGATCTTGCCGCCGCCGCCCTTTTTCTCGTTTTCCTCAAGGGCCTTCGAGGCTGCGGCGAGCTCATCATCGTCGTCTTCGGAGAAGGCCGCATCGACCGGCACGGATGCACCCGTTTCAGCCGCGTCCTCGAAATCGCCCAGCGCATCCTCGATGCCCGCGGCGATGCGATCCGAGGACGGATCCTCGCTGATATTATCTTCGAGGTCATCCTCCTCATCGGCACCAAAAAGGTCAGCGGCCAGGTCCGATTCATCGTCCTCCGACAGCGAATCTTCGGAAAGCGTCGCCCCGTCTTCGCTATCTTCGTCGCTAAAGCCGAAGGCATCGGCCTCTTGCTGCGAATCCGCCCCGTCGAAGTCACTGGCCCCGTCGAAGTCGCTGGCCTCGTCGAAGTCACTGGCCCCGTCGAAGTCGCTTGCATCGTCGTCATCTTCGCCCGCAAAGAGCAGCGCGTCGGACGCCTCCTCCTGAGAGCCCCATGCGTCGGAATCCGCCCCGTCGAAGTCGCTCATATCGGCGCCATCCTCGGCGCCCAATAGATCTTCGTCGACCTCGGCGAAATTCGGCTCAGCGACCTCAGCATCTTGCTCAGGGGACTCAAGCGCATCCACGTCCGCGTCATCCCCGGCGGCTTCAGAATCCGTATCTTCGGCCCGGTCGTGCGCAATCGCTGCTTTGCCAACAGCCTCGAAATCACCATCAGCAGGGTTGCCCAGAAAGGCCCCCCCGTCGCTCTGAAGCTCGTTGTCAGCCGCATCATCGCTTTCCCCGTGCATCTCAAAGAGAGGCGTACCGTCGTGGGGGCACTCGACGACCGAGTTATCGAAATTTCGTCCACAGGTTGTGCAGAAACGCATTACGTGGGCTCCTCCTTGAGAAGAGTGCCAGAGTTCGGACCGATATGGCGGCTTTAGAAGCCTACGGCGCGACAAAATTGGGCGTTATTCTTCTGATAATAACTAGCCTCGAAACCCTAGCGACAATGCCTGCGAGTCCTTGACTCGCGCCACGGTTGCGACGAATTCTCGGGGCAGCCAGACCATATAACATTCTCCCAACGCCCACAACATTGTCATTTACTCAAAGCGGCACAATCACGATTGCCTCAAGTTTCGAGGCGGCGCGCGCCGCGCACTAGGTGCGCAGCGGGCCGGGCAGCGGCTCAGGGGCCCGCAGGCGCCGCGCGTGAGCGGCTGCTGGGGCGGCTCGGTCGAGCACGAAAAAACGATACGCGTACGCATTATTTGCGTCCGCCGGATGCGCCTCACGCGCGCTAATTGTCCATTCGGCCAGGTCAATCGCCGGGAAAAATGTGTCGCCGCCGTCGAAATACTCGTGAATCACGGTCAGATAAATCCGGTCACAGCGCGCCATAAACTGCGCATAGATCCCGGCGCCGCCAATGATCATGACCTCGTCGCCGGGCGCCTGGGCCGCGACCTTCAGGGATTCATCGAGCGAACCCACCACATGTACGCCCGCCGGGGCAAAATTAGCCTGGCGCGTCATGACGATATTTAGCCGCCCCTTGAGCGGGCCGGGCAGGCTCTCAAAGGTGCGCCGCCCCATGATAATCGGCTTATTCCGGGTGGTGCGTACAAAATGGCGCATATCCGCCGGCAGATGCCAGGGCATCCCCCCTGCTCGCCCGATGGTCATCTGAAGGTCGCACGCTGCGATGGCCGAAATTTTCACAGGCATCTTCCCATTCAAATTAAACCGCAATCGGCGCGCTGATTCGCGGGTGCGATTGATACCCCACAATCTCGATATCCTCATAGGTGAACGCGTCAATATCGCGCACCTGCGGGTTGAGGCGAAGCTGGGCCAGCGCGTAGGGCGTGCGTCCCAATTGCTCGCGCGCCTGGTCAAAATGATTCCGGTAGAGGTGCGCGTCCCCCAAGGTGTGCACAAAATCACCGGGTTCAAGGCCGCAAACCTGGGCGATCATCTGCGTCAGGAGCGCGTAGGAGGCGATATTAAAAGGGACGCCCAAAAAGATGTCCGCGCTGCGCTGGTATAGCTGGCAGGAGAGGCGCCCGTCGGCGACATAAAACTGGAAAAGTATATGACAGGGCGGAAGCGCCATTTGCGAGATCTGCGAGACATTCCAGGCACTTACGATATGGCGTCGGCTGTCCGGATTATTCTTGATGGACTCAATAACCGCGCGCAACTGGTCGATATGGCCGCCGTCAGCACTCGGCCAACTTCGCCATTGATGCCCGTAAATCGGCCCCAATTCGCCGTTCTCGTCGGCCCACTCATTCCAGATGCGCACGCCGTGCTCCTGCAAATACGCCACGTTGGTTGAGCCCTTCAGGAACCACAAAAGCTCGTGAATAATTGACTTAAAATGCAGCTTCTTGGTCGTCACCGCCGGGAAGCCCTCCCGCAGGTCAAAGCGCATCTGATAGCCGAAGACGCTGCGGGTGCCGGTGCCGGTGCGATCCGACTTATCGGCGCCGTTTTCCAGCACATGCGCCATCAATTCAAGATAGGTATTCATATTCTTTTTTGCGCGGCGAGGATTGGAGGAAGACAAAAAAAGGCGGCCCCTTTCGGGGCCGCGGGCGCATCTTAGTGGCGAGGGTGCGACGCGTCAAATCAGGCGAGCTTTGACTTAGTAGACCTCGACCGCCTTCCGATTCGACGAGCCGAAGCCTACGCCCAGCGAAATGGTGAAGGTCGGGGTATAGATCGAGTCGTCAATATTGCTGGTCCAGCTCTCGATTTTCGAGGTATAAAAGGGGAGCACCGCGTTGGCCTCCACGAACATCCGAATCGTGCTGGCGCGCAGGAACTCGTAGCCCCCGCCGACCTCACCCTGAATGCCGCTTCCGGTATATACGTACTTATCGCCGTTATATTTCGAGTTCACGGCCGCTCCACCCCAGCTCAACCCGAGGTTGAGATACCACGAGTGATTGGCGATGGGGTCAAAATAATACAAGCCGCCCAGGCGAATCAGGCTGCCGGTCAACCCGTTGATATCCCCGTCAGAGTCACTCGCCCCGACGAAGTTAAAGCCCGAAATCTCGATGCCCAACTGATCCAGTTCGTAGCGATACCCAAGGCCGAAGGCCGGGCCGCTGGCGAAATCGCCGCCGACCACCGCACCGTAACCCAGGCGCAAGAATAGCAGATTATCCGAGGTGATCCGGCGCTTGGCCGTCTGCTCCTTGGTGACATTATGGCGGTTCACCCCCGCCGTCGCCGTCTCACCGCTCTCCCCGCTCAGAAGCGAGCGCGTGAGTTGGTCGTAGGTCTCGGGCAGCTCTTCGATACTGGCCGATTTTTGCGACTTCGAGCCGTTGGGTCCGGACATATGCGCGGTCACCGAGTTGCCCAAGCGCAGGCTATAAATCGTATAGGTGGTGTCGCAATTCGTATCGCCGACCTGCTCGTTCTGGCGGCGAAGCGAATCCTCGACCATCGTTTTAATCACGGCACGCTCGGCGGCCGCCAGATTATCGCGCGCCTCATCTACCTGGACACAAACCGCGGCCGAAGCCGTGCCAGACGCCAATAAAACCAGCGAAACCACTCCTGTTGAAATTAGATTCTTCATCACACGCTCCGCAGAAAATGATAAATAGTAAGAATACGGCATATAACCGAGTTCGCAAATACATACAGCACAAAATGTGCCAAGAATAATAATTATGCCGGATCGCTGATATCAGCGCTTTGCGCGGCGTTTGCAGGGATTAATTTAGGCATGAGCGAGTTTTCGGTCGGATAAGAACTACCCGATCGGCGCGCCGATTGGAGCAGCGACTATCCGCTTTGCGCGCGCGCTCACAGGCGCGCGGCCCCGGGGCGCAGGTGGGCGCGGATGGTTTCGAGCATTTGCTGGGGGGTGGCGTGCGATTTGACCAGGGTGTCGGCGACATGCGCCGAGAGCGAGTCGGCGGCTTCGTCGGCCGACACCAGGATCACGGGAACCGCGCGCGCGCGCGGGCGATTCAGGAAGGGAAGTAGTTCGGCGCCAAACCCGTCAGGCAGCGTCATGCCCAGCAGCACCAGGTCATAGTCATCATTTTTCTGCAGCAGGCGTCGCGCTCCGCGCAGCGTCTCGGCGCGGTCAACCCAGGCGCTGCCGCGCAGCGTCCGACTGACCTGCTCAAAGAACGGGTCATCCACCGCGACCCGCAGCACCCGCGGCAGGTGCGCGGTGTCGGACGGGATCACCCCGGCCAGCGCGCTTTGAAGCGCGTGCGGGTCAAAGGGTTTATTGAGCCAATCGACCACCGGCGCGGCATCGCCGATGAGCGAATCGCGCGCCTCATCGGCCGAGGCCGACACCACAATAACCGGCAGATCCTCGGTCCGCCCATCGGCGCGAATTTCGCGCAATAGCTCCAGACCGTTGCCGTCAGGCAGCATCAGATCCAGGGTCATCGCTTCGTAGTCATGCGCGCGGAGCATCGCGCGCGCCTTCGCCGCGCTCGGGGCGTGGGCGGCCTGAAAGCCGCCCTTCTCCAGCATCGCCACCAGCATCCGCGCGCTGACCGGCTCATCCTCCACCACCAAGATTCGCGGCCGTTCGTCCTTCTCACACGCTGTCTCACTCCCTGTGGAATTCATACGCCACCTCGCCATCTACGGAAGAATCACTGCCAAATCGAAGATAAGCGCGCCTTTAAGGTACCCAACAAATTTCACCACGCTCATATAGACAGCCCGAGCGTTCCTATGGTTCCATCAGACCAGCCCATTCTTGGCCCCACTCGGGCGCCGCCCCGTGCGGCACAAACTAGACCGCGGGACAAAAATGCTCTAACACCCTGCACGTTCAGAACTTTCAAGAGATTTCACCGCGATGACTGACGCAACCTATGCCAACCGGCGCAAACATTTTTTCGGCCACCCCGCTGGCCTCTTCGTCCTCTTCTTTGCCGAGATGTGGGAGCGCTTCAGCTACTACGGCATGCGCGCGCTGCTCACCCTTTATATGGTGCAGGCGCTGCTTTTTTCGGACGATAAATCCGTGGGCATCTACGGCTCCTATACCGCGCTGGTTTACGCGACCCCGCTTATCGGGGGGTTGCTTGCCGACCAGATACTGGGCTTTAAGCGCGCGGTGATCCTGGGGGGCGTGCTGATGGTCTTTGGCCACGCCGCCATGGCGCTCGACCAGACTTCCGTGGCTGCGATCCTCAACTTTTTCGGGACGACCGCCACGCCGGTGGGTGCCACAGGCCTGGCGATGACGCTGGGCAGCACCACGTTCACCTTCGACACAACCTATTTATTATATACCGCACTGGCCTTCCTGATCATCGGAAACGGATTTTTCAAACCGAATATCTCCAGCATGGTCGGCAAGCTCTACGACGCCGAAGACAGCCCCGACAGCAAACGCGACGGCGGCTTCACCATCTTCTATATGGGCATCAACCTGGGCGCGTTTATCTCGGGCATCCTCTGCAGTTGGGTGGCCGCCAAGTGGGGGTGGCATTACGGATTTGGCCTGGCCGCGCTGGGCATGATCGCCGGACTCGTCGTCTTTATGGGCTTTCAAAAATGGCTCTACGGCGAGGGCGAGCCGACCAATCCGCAGCGGCTGAACACGAAGATTCTGCCCGGCATTTCGGCCTCCACCGCCATCTATATTGCGTCCTTTTTGGCGGTCCCGCTGGTCGCCATATTGGTCAGCGCCCAGGGAATCATGCAGGCGGTGCTGCTGGGCATCGGGGCGTTCGTGCTGGTGGCCATGCTTGTCCTGGCGGCGCGCTCCGAGAAGACCCAGCGCGACCAGATCTTTGTGATCCTCGCCCTCATCCTGTTTAGCACCATCTTTTGGGCATTTTTCGAGCAAGCCGGCAGCTCGCTGACGCTTTTTGCCGAGCGCAACGTCGACCGGATGTTCTTCGGCTGGGAGATCCCGACCGCCGCATTCCAGAGCGCGAACCCCGCGTATATCATCCTGCTCGCCCCGGTCTTCGCCTGGATGTGGCAATCGCTGAGCAAACGCGGGCTGGAGCCGCGCACACCGGTCAAGTTTGGGCTCGCCCTGCTGCAGGTCAGCGCGGGGTTCGGGATTTTGTCCTGGAGCGCGATTTTTGCCGCCGACTCCGGCCTGGTGCCCATGAGCTTCCTATTGCTGGGCTACCTGCTGCACACCACCGGTGAGCTGTCGATGTCGCCGGTGGGCCTGTCGAAGATCACCCAGCTGTCGCCCAAGAAGCTCGTCGGCGTGATCATGGGCGTGTGGTTTTTATCGAGCTCCTTTGCCAATTATATCGCGTCGGTTTTTGCCCAGCTCGCCAGCGCCCCGGAGGGCTCGGATATGCGCGCGCTGTCGGCGGTGCAAACCCTGCCGATCTATACCGAATTATTCACCACAATCGCCCTGATTTCGGTGGCGGTCGGCGTCATCTGCCTGGCGATCTCACCGCTGCTCAACAAGTGGATGCACGGGGTGCACTAATCGACCCAATCGGGCAGCGCGTTGATGGCGTCGCGAAAGATCTGCATGGTCGGCTTGATGCGCTCATAGGGCATCCAGTCGGGGCCGACTTCGGGGTCAAAGCTAAAGCCGGGGATATCGGTGATATCCTCGTCTTTGCCCCAGGTCGGCCAGGCGTAGCGCTCGGTCTCAACGAGTAACTGCCCGTTATAGGTCACCCCCACGGCGATGCCGCGGGTAATCGCGTGGGCATTTCGCCCCTTGCGCGCCGCGTTGGGGCTGGAGTGGAGCACCTCAAGGCGACTCGGGTCGGTCACGCTTAGCAGCGTCCAGGGAATGCGTATATCGATATGGTCCTCGGCGATCACCACCGCGTCATGGCTGGTGGCCGGCTCGCCGGCGCGGCGAATGCTCAACTTTCCGATCTCATGGAAGGTCTCGTCATACCAGAACTCCTTGTCGTTGGAGCCGTGGGCCTGGCTATTGAGCCAGGTCACCAGATTCCAGGGCGCCCCGTCGGTCTGGGTGGACTGGTATAGCTGACCCTCGATGGGGCTGCCGTGCCAGATGCGCCGGCTGTCATAGGCAAAGGTGACCATCAACTCGGCGCTCTCACTGCCCTGAATCACCAGCGCGAATTCGTTTCGATTTTGCGTCGTCACGCCATTTGGCAGCACCGACTCCCCGAGCTCCTTGTCAAATTGCGCGCTGTCTTTGCTGCCGTAGGTATCAAAGGCGACGACCATCTTATCCGACGCGCTCAATGCCGAGCCGGTCTGCAGGCGCACGCGAAAAAACTGGGTATCCGCGAGCATGGAGACCGCGCTGACAAAGCCCGAAGACGGCGTCGTCGCGCCCGGCTGCTCCCAGTTTGGCTCCCCCAGGTCATAGGCGATCAACCCGTAGTTCTGCTCGGGCGCGCACACATTATGCCAGAAGGGGCGGCGCTCATCGCTGGAGCCGCGCGCGTCGGCAATCCAGGTCGGCTTCCACCACTCATCGATCCAGGCAAATACCGCAGCCCCGGCGCAATTGGTGTCAAAGACGGTGCGAAACAGCCGCCCGTTGACCTCGCCCTGCTCCACCTCGGTATGCCCGCCGTGATTCATATCCTTATAGCCCCAGTGCGCCGACCCCCAACTTGAGGGCACGCCGACTTCCCCGATAAATAGCGGCATCGTGGCATAATGGGCCTTCAAGGCGAGCAGGTATCCCAGGTAGGAATTGGGCCCATCGGCGTCGGAATGCTCGCGGTATTCGGGGTCATCGACGATAAAGTCAGGATAATAGGGATAGGCATGAAAGGTGGCAAAAAGCCCGCCGGGCGCATCGACCGGCTTGAGCGCCAACATATCAAAGCTCTCGATATCCTCGGAGGTATAGATACTCCCCTCGGTGGTGTGATCCAGCGGGTCCAGCGTCGGCCAACTCGACACACTCACCGGGCGGGTATGCCCGTAGCCCTCAAGCTCGTAGCCAATCAGATAGTCGACGCGCTCCCCCCACCAGACCTCGGAGGGCTGGGCGTCGGTGACCGAGATATGCGCGCCCTCAAAGCTGGTCTTTTGGTAGAGGTGCTCGTTGGTGCGCTCGACCTCCTCGGGGTTGACCTCGCGCCCCACCACCCAGCCCAGGATCCACTCGGAGACATCCGTCTCAAATGTCCCGTAGGCGCGCCCGTAGCGATGGTTGACATGGCAATTTCCATGCGTGCAATCGACGATCTCGCGAATATTGAAGTCAAAATCTTCCGTCAATAGATCCAGCCCGCTGAATTGCTCGTGGAGCCAGATTCCCTGAAGCAAATAGATCGGATTATCCGCGTGTTTTTTATTATGTTTGGCGAGTTCTTCGTAGAACCGGGGATAATGCAGGGTATAGATGCGAAGGGCGTTGACCCCGTTTTGGGTCATCAGGTCGAACCAATGCGCGTATTGCTCGCGCGTGGCGGCCAGGTGGCCGGCGCGCGTGCCGGGAAGCCCCACCCCCAGGTTGACCCCTTTGATGAAAAGCGAGCGCCAATCGCCGCCGCGCCGGACCATCAAGAAGTCCTGGTTGGTCTTATAGGCAACCCGGGTGCTGGCTTTGTCCGGGGACTCATCGAGGCGACAGATCTGGGCGCCCTTGCACGGATCGGTGGGCTCGGTGGGACCGGCATCCAGGGGGTCCCCCGGCTCATTATTGGGAACCGGAGGGTTGAGCGGGTCAATATCCTCACACCCGCCCGCGCCCAGCGCGACAAGAATGCTCAGACACCCCATTACCCAGATATTTATCCACCTTAATCGACTTAATCGGCGCATTGATGCCCCCCGAAAATCATTTTATTTCTGAGCCAACCTCAACCATCTTCCCCAAGGTAAACCCCCAGGCGAGTTGGCCAACCCGGCGGACCCCATAAATCATGCACGCCTTGCAGCCGGCAAGTTTGGTGCTGAGATTTGCCCATGCCCACTCACTTAACGCCCCGGGGAGACCCATCTCATGAAGCCAGACTCCAATATGCCGTCGAGCGCGGTGGCGCCGGCGTTGTCCAGCGCCGTGGCGCCCGCGTTCCCCGAGCGCGCCGACCGGGCGCCCCTGGCGATCCTGAGCGCGGACGGCGACGCCATCGTCCAGCGGATTCTGCGCGCCGTCTTTGAGCGGCGCGGGTGGTTCGTCTGCCAGGTGTCGGACGGGCGCGAGGCGCTCGACGCGCTGCAGGCCGAGCGCTTTGACCTGGTGGTGCTGGACCTGAACCTGGCCTACCTCAACGGGTTTGAGTTGCTCGATGCCCTGGGCAAACGCCCGGCGGCGGCGCGCCCGCGCGCGGTCGTGGCGAGCGCCCAAACCCAGCCCGAGCCGGTGCTTCGCGCGTTTCAGCTGGGGGCCGACGACTTTGTCGACAAGCCCCTGGTCCCCGAAATTCTGCTGGCTCGAATTGAGCGGCTCTTTAAACGCCCGGGGATGTGACGATGTTGATGGTCCAAGTGCGACACCCATACCCGATTCGCCGGGATCACATGCCCCCATCAAGCTGTATGCCCAGGAGCTTTGATGTTCGAAACGTGGCTGATTATTTGGCAGACCCTCTGGTCCACGCCCCTATACCGCGCCTTGCTCATCCTGATCGCCCTGGAACTGGGGGCGGTGGGGGCCATGATCGGGTGGATGATCATTCAGTCCGCGCGCCAGATGCGCCAGGCGCGCGCAAAGCGCCGGTTTTTGGAGGCGCTCGAGGATGACTTTTTTTCGGCGCTCGCCCAGCCCCATTCGGACGAGTTGCGCGGCTGGATGCAGCGGGCAAAAGGGTATGACGCGCGCCTGGTGCGCGAGTTTCTGGCCGACGTCATGCTGCATACCCGCGGGGGCAGCTACGACAGCGTGGTCGGGCTTTACCACGAATTTGGCTACGCCCAGGGCGACCGCCAGCGCAGTCACTCGCGCAACGCGCGCACCCGCCTGCGCGCGCTGCGCCGGCTGTATGTGCTGGGCAGCGCCGAGGACCGCCCGGCGCTGCGCGCGCAGGCCAACGCGGAGTATCGCGCGCAGGTGCTGGCCATGCAGACCCTGGCGCGGGTGGGCCAACCCGAGGATATCGTCGAGCTTTTGCAGGTCACGCGCCTGTATTCGCAGATGATGGAGGAGCCGGTGCAGGCGGCGCTATCGCAACTGTCGACGCAGTCGCTGGGCTATATCTTTGCGCGCTGGCAGCAATTTGAGTGCGGGCGGGTGCGCCGGATTCTGCTGAGCGCGGCCGCCCGCCAGCGCCTCAGCGGGGTGGACGAGATGCTGCGCCCGGCGGCGCAATCCGAGGATATCGAGGTGCGCATCGGCGCCTGCGAGGCCGCCGGCTCGCTGCAGGGGCGCGCGAGCCTGCAGCTTTTGTTGGCAGCCCTTGAGGACCCGAGCTGGCAGGTGCGCGCGCGCGCCACGCGCGCGCTGGGGCGCCGCCAGGAACCCGCGGCGGCCGCCCCTCTGGCCCAGGCGCTCAAGGACCGCGCCTTCTGGGTGCGCCAGGGCGCGGCCGGGGCGCTGGGGATGCTCGGGCCCGCCGGGGCCGAGCACCTGGCGCATGTCGCCGCGCACTGCGACGACCGCTACGCCGCCGAGTCCGCCGCCCAGGAGTTGCAGCGCAGCCAGCGCCGGCTTGAGCGCGCCGTCTAACTACTTTTTTGTCGCACGCCTGGTATGCCGGACCCAAGCCTGCCAAGGGCCGAGGCCACGCCAGGCCGAATGATTTTCAAACGCGGGGGCACTCGAGATGAGAGAATGGGTTGATATTTTTGTGCTTTGCTACTTTATCGGGCTCAACGCATTTTACGGGCTCTTGATCATCTTCTCGGTCTTTGAGATCGCGCGCCGCCGGGCCAGCCAGTTGCCCGAGCTGGACGCGTCGGTCCTCGCCGAGCGCAGCACCCCGCCGATCTCGGTGATTGCCCCGGCTTTTAATGAGGAGCAGACCATCGTCGACTCGGTGCGCGCCTTTTTGCAACTGGAGTACCCGCACCACCAGGTGCTGGTGGTCAACGACGGCAGCACCGACCAGACCCTGCAGAAGTTGGTCGAAGAGTTTGAGCTCGAAAAGATCGACCTAATCATTCGCCGCGAGATCGCCACCGAGGCGATCCGCGCGATCTATCAGTCCCGAAAGGACGCGCGCCTCTTCGTGGTCGACAAGGAAAATGGCGGCAAAGCCGACGCGCTCAATGTCGGCATCAATACCTCGCGCTTCCCGCTGATCTGCTGCGCCGACGCCGATACCATCGTCACCCGCAAGGCGCTGCTGCGCATGGTCGAGCCGTTCTTATACGACCCGCGCGGGGTGGTCGCGGTGGGCGGCACGGTGCGCCTGGCCAACGGGTGCCAGTTTCGCCACGGCGTCCTGCAGAAGGTCGCTGTCCCCAAATCCTGGCTCGCCCGCTTCCAGATCATCGAGTATCTGCGCGGGTTTTTATTCGGGCGCATGGGCTTAAATCGCCTCGGCGGAAATCTCATTATCTCGGGGGCCTTCGGGCTCTTCAAGCGCGAGGCGGTGGTGGCCGTCGGCGGCTACGCGCGCGACTCGGTCGGCGAGGATATGGAGGTGGTGGTGAAGTTGCAGCGCCATATTCTGGAGGAGAAACCGCCCCGAAAGATCATCCATATCAGCGACCCCATCGCGTATACCGAGGCCCCGGAGACCCTGGAATTGCTGGGCAACCAGCGCGACCGCTGGCACCGCGGCATGGCCGACACCATGTGGCGCCACAAGGCGATGCTCTTTAACCCCAAGTACGGCCGGGTCGGCACCGTGGTCTACCCGGCCTACCTGCTATTTGAGCTCTTCGGGCCGGTGATCGAGCTATTCGGGTATTTCTGGTTCGCCGCCGGGCTGCTCTTCGGGTTTGTCGACCTGAACTTCGCGATTCTATTTTTGATCGCAGCCTTCTGGCTCGGCGCCATGATGTCGGTGCAGGCGCTGCTCATCGACAACTGGGGGTTCAACCTTTTTAGGGGCGCGCGCGCCCGGCTGACGCTGCTTGCCGCGGCGGTCTTTGAGAACCTCGGCTACCGCCAGCTCACGCTATGGTTTCGCATCCGCGGGCTGGTCAAATATATGGTGGGGGAAAAATCGTGGGGAAAAATGACACGCAAGGGCTTTGAGCGGCATCCGGAATCCGACGAAGACCGCCAGGCCCCGCAAGCGCCGCCGGTAACGGCGTCGGGCGGTGGCGAATGAGTCGGCAAATCCACACCCGCCGAGGCGTTTGGCTCGGCGCCGTGCTTATTATTTTGGCCGGGGCGCTCGCGGGCAGCGGGTGCCAGCGCGCGGGCGCCGCCAGCCGCGGCGAGCCCATCTCTTCGACGCAGTGCGACCCGCGCTTTACCCAGATTCTCAACGAAGCCGACGCCGCGCGCCCCATCCAGGCGCGCGCGCGCCGACACGAGCGCGAGCAGGCCATGGAAAAGACCCGGCGCACCGCGCGGCTTCGCGCCCAGGCCTGGATTCACCTGGTCGAGTATCGCCCGGCCTCCGAGCCCGGCGCGCCGGCGATGGCGCTGCTCTCTTTCCCCCAGGCCACCACGTCGCTTGGTCGGCGAAGCTACCTCTATGATAACGCCCTGGCGCTGCTGTGGTTCGCCTGGACCGGCCAGCACGCGCGCGCGCGCGCGCTGGCCAAAACCCTTCGCTTTTTGCAACTCGATGATGGAAGTTGGGGGTATAGCTTTCACCTGGATAATCCCCATGACCGCCAGACCCGCTATATTCGCAGCGGGGCGGTGGCGTGGGCGGCGCACGCGCTCGCCTATTATGGCAGCCAATTTGGGCAGCCCGGCGCGCTGCTGAGTGCCCAGCGGGCGGCGCGTTTTCTGCACGCCATGCGCCTTGGCGGCGACGGGCCGGCGCGCGGGTTGGTGTCGGCGGGCCGCGGGCTGCCGAGCACGCTGCTCGACGCCCCGCCCAGCCCGAAGCTGGAATTCGCGGTCAGCGAGCATCAATTCGACGCGCATCTGGTACTCGCGCGATTTTTCCCGATGGCCGCCCGCCGCCTGGCCACCCAGATGCTCGAGGTCCTGTGGCTGAGGCGCTCCGGGCGCTTCGCGGTGGCAGCCGGGGCCGAGCGCGTGGACACCCGCCGCGCGCTCGACGCCGCCGGCGCCTGGGGGGCGCTGTGGTTATGGGGCGCGGGGCACCCCGCGCTGGCCCAAAAAAGCTACGCCTTCGCGCGCCAGACCTTCATGACCCACGCCCTTCTGGTCGGCGACGAGAACGGCTTCCCGGTGACCCGAAAACTCGCCGGATTTCGCCCCTACGAAGATGACGTCGACGGCTACGACGTCCAGGCCGCCCGCGACCATATTTTTGTGGAAGGTTCGATGGGGATGGGGCTTGCGGCGCACCGCCTCGGCGACGAGCACACCGCGCGCAGCATGCTGCAAACCGGCATCGCGCTCAGCTGCATGGGCGCCCCCGGCATTCCGTACTCCACGGTCGAACTTCCCGGATTCTCGACCCACCCGGCCGCCGCGCCCACGCTGTGGTTTCTTTTTGTGGAGCGCGAGATGGCCAGCGGGCTCACGGCGCCCATTTTTCGGTTTTGACTGCACACTGACTTGATGATGGAGCTGAGTATGAAACCCCAAAATGCGATGCGATTGCTCTTGGCGCTGCTCGTCTTTTTGCTCGCCCTGTCCCTGCCGAGGCTGGCGGGGGCGCAGCAGATGGACGCCACGCAGACAAACTCCCCGAAGACCGAGCCTGCGCCGACGCGCGCGCAGCCCACGGTCGACTGCGTCGAGGCCACGCGCGGGCTGCGCATGCAGCGCCGGTTCGGCGAGGCCGAGCAGAGCGCGCGCGCGTGCATGCAGGTCCAGCAGGGCAACCCCGACGCCTGGGTCGAACTCGCGCGCGCCCTGGCCGCGCAGGGCAACTCCGAAGAGGCGCTCGAATGGGTGAATAAAGCGCTCCAACAATATCCCCAAATCGACGACCTCAAGCTTCTCAAGGCGCGTCTTCTGGCCTGGACCCAGCAGCTCGACGCCGCCCGAAAATTACTCGAAACACTGCCCGATACCATCTATGAGCGCCCCGACGCGATCCGGCTTCGCGCCGATATTTTGCTCTGGGATAAGGCCTATACCGAGGCCATTGACTGGTACGATCGCTACGATAAGGCCGACCCGGATAACCCGCTGGTCCTTTATAAGCGCGCCATGGCCTACCGCGGCGCGGGGGACGACGGCCGGGCGCTGGAGGACCTAAAGAAATCCTGCGAAATCGCCCCCGAGGCGACCAACGCCTGCAAGGCGCGCGAGGGGCTCGCCGAGGACGCCTACCCCAAGCTCTACGCGAATATTTTTTACGGATATAGCCGAATCATCAACCGCCTGGACGGCTGGCGCCTGCGCGGCGCGGTGGGCTCGGAAATCTCCAGAAACCTGACATTTATGGGGACCTGGGAGTGGCTGCACCGCCCGTTCTTTGACCACCGCGCTGCCGACTGGCGCTTCAGCGGCTGGGGGGCGTACCAGTTTGACTCGGGCCTCTTTCTGATGGCCGGCGGCGGCTTCTCCCTGGACCCGGTCTTCTCGCCGAAGTGGAACGCCCTGGCCGAGGCGGGGTGGAAGTTCAAATATTTCAAGACCTCCGCGCGCTTCTGGCATATCGAATTCCCCGACGAGGCCAACGAGATCCTCAACGCCAACGCCGAGATTTATATCAAGCCCTATATGTTCGAATTGCGCTATTTCATGACCTTTTCGGGCGGCAACGACGGCCTGGTTCACTCAGGCTTTGGGCGGGTCTTCTATTTTTTCAGCAACCTCACCCAATTTTATATCGGCGGGGGCGGCGGGGGCAAAAGTGACTACCTGGAGCCGCGCGATGTCAATTCGGAGTCGCACTGGCTGGTGACCAGCGGCTTTCGCTATATGCTCACGCCCCACCACCGCCTGATGATCTCGGTGACCCAGCGCCACGACTCGGCCGGGTTGCAAAATTACGACCAGACCGAGGTCCTGGGGGGTTACGAATTTCGTCTGTGATGGCTCAAATCTCTTGCTAACCTTTCTACGCGACACCGGGGGTAAAAATGATGCGCACCGATAATTGGAAATCCAGGCAGGCCGCCAGCAGGCGCGCCGGCGCGCGGCCGGCCATCGCATGCGCCGCGCTGCTATGGCTCGGGCTGAGCGCCGGGCTGGCGGCCTGCTGGGCCGAGCGGGTCGATGAGCAGGCGGGCAACCCCGCGCTCGACTGCCCGCGCAACACCCCGCTGACCGCCGAAATGCTGAGAAAATCGGTGCGCCTGAGCGCCGGGCTGGGGCGCTGCTATACGGTGAGCGAACAACTCACCGTGGGCACCGACGTCCAACTCACCATCGACCCCGGGGTGAAGCTCGTCTTTGCCGACGGCGCCGGCCTGAGCGTGCACGAAGGGGTGCTGCACGCGCGCGGAACCCCAGAGGAGCCGATCCTCTTCACCGCAGAGCGCCAGGTGCCGGGCAGTTGGCTGGGCGTGCGATTTATGAACTCGGCAAGCCCCGAAAATAGCCTGCACCAGGTCGTCATCGAGTATGCCGGCAGCACGCCGGGCTTTGCCGGCGCCGAGCCCGCCAACCTGATGCTCGACGATTATTTCGGCAAGGTAAGCGTCGAAATATCGCAGGTCACGCTGCGACATAGCGCCGGATACGGACTTTATGCCGAGGCGAATACCCACAGCAAATTCGCGCAAAATACCCTCACCGACAACCGGAAAGGCGCCGCATACCTCAGCCCGGTCTTTCTGGACCAACTCGACGACGCCAGCAAGTTTCGCGGCAATCAGGTCGACCAGGTCACCCTCAGCGGGGCGAATCTGTCCGGCGAGCGGCTGCACTGGCCGGGGCTGGGGGTGGCGTATCACGTCATCGGCGACCTCAACCTGAGCGAGAATAGTTTCGTGGAGGTTGCGCCGGGGGCGCACTTTAAGTTCGCGGAGAATACCGGCATCTCGGTGTTTCGCTCGCGCTTTGCGGCGCGCGGGAAAAAAGACGCCCCGATCGTCTTCACCGGCATCAGCGAGGTTCCCGGGTTCTGGAAGGGCATTCTGTATCTGGACAGCAATAGCGTCGACAACGCCCTGGAGCACGTCAAGATCCGCTACGGCGGGGCGAACCCGACCTTTAAGGGCGTCGAGCCGGCAAATCTGATGCTCGATGATTATTTTGGCAAGGTGCGCCTGAAGATCAATAATACCGAGCTCTCCCACAGCGGGCGCTACGGTTTATACGCCGAGGCGACAGTCGACCTCGACTTTGCCAATAATCAACTCACCGACAATATGCGCGCCGCCGCCCTGCTCGACCCGGGCACGGTGAGCGCGCTGGACGCGCAGTCCTCCTACGCCTCGAAGTTCGGAAAGCCCGCGCCCGAGCCGGTGAATGCGGACCTTGCGGATCTCGACGCGCCCCAGGAGCTGCGGGCCCAGGCGCCCGACACCGGCCCACCCGACACCTCGGAGTCTGCGGCACAACCCGCCGCGCACCCCGAAGATGCGCGCGGCACCATCGAGGTGATGGGCGCCAATCTTGACGGCGTCTCCGCCACCTGGCCGGCCGCCGACGCCGATTATCTGATCCGCGGGGATATCCTGGTGCGCGACGACGCCCACCTCACCCTTGAGCCCGGGGTGCGACTGGTCTTCGCCGAGGGCGCGGGCATCTCGGTATTTCGCGCGCGACTCACCGCCCGGGGCAGCGCCGAAAACCCGATCCTTTTCACCGCCCAGACCCCCCAACCCGGCTTCTGGAAGGGGATTCATCTGGTCGATACCTCCAGCGTCGAAAATGTCTTCGAGCATGTCACCATCGAATACGGCGGCAGCGCGCGCACCTTCAAGGGCGCGGAGCCCGCCAACCTGATGTTCGACGATTATTTCGGCCTGGTCTCGGCCACACTCAACGACGTAACCACCCGATTCAGCGGCGGCGCGGGCATGCATATCGAGCCCGGCGCAAAGATCCACAGCGCAAATTGCGCCTCGATCACGCTTGAGGACGCGCAAAAAGTCAGCGCGCAGGGCAAAAGCCTGGGGCGCGCGTGTCGCCTCTAGGTTGGGTGAAAAGCATCTTTTATTTGAACGCACGCTCACCGTGCATATATTCAACGCCAACGAAGGCGCCGAATCTACTCAATAATACCTCGACCAGGCCGGTCGGCATCGGCGTCTTTGCCACGCGAATCCGGGAGTTGGACCATGGAATCCACACCAATCGACGCGCCCCCATCCGACCTCATCAATCGCCCCAAGGTCTACGCCAATCGCTCCCCCAGGCGCACCGCGGTCTGGGGAATCATTCTGTTGCTCTCCACGCTGTTTTTAGCGGCATCGATGCCCAAGCTCGGGGGCTTTGGCTTCTTCGACGCGCGCTTTGAGCGCTGGGGCTATCCCTATTGGTTCGAGCTGCTCGTCGGGATGCTCGAAGCCGGCGCGGCCATCTTCTTGATCATCCCGTCGACCGCGTTCATTGCGGCCATCGCGCTCGGCGTCATCATGATCGGCGCGATCATCACGCACCTGGCGTTCGGCCAGGCGGCGCTGGCGATCATTCCGCTTATTGTCCTCTGTCTACTGGCCTTTGTCGGCTGGAATCGGCGGCCGGCCCTGGTGCACAGGCTGATTCGGCGTCGCGAGGTGGGCAATAAACGCCAGACACCGGCGCAGTAAAAGGCGCAATAAAAAATGCCCCGGCCGGGCCGTCATCGGCGCCGCAACCGGGGCATGATTCTCAGGAATCTAGCGATTCAACCGCTTTTTCGAGCCTCGCCCTTCATGTCGGCGGCCGAGAAAGAGACCTTGCCGGTCATCTTGCGCAACCCGTCGACATGCTCCTGCTCCTCGGCGATATGCTCCTCGAGCCAATAAAGATACCCGGGGGCCACCGCGTCGGCGGCGTCGCGCGCGGCCGTCCACGCCGCCAGCGCGTCTTCCTCCAGCGCAAGCGCCGCTTCGAGCATGGCCTCGGGCGTGGCGGCCTGGCGAATGCGCGCCGGCTCCACGCTCGGCACCCCACCCAGCGCCGCGATGCGATCGCCGACGATCTCGGCGTGGTCGCGCGCCTCTTTACTTCCTTCCTGGAAGAACCCGTTGAGCGACTCGCGCAGCGGGCCGGTCAGCATCACACCGTGCTGCATATACTGAATCACACCCGCCAACTCCCAGGACAGCGCGGTATTGAGGCACTTGATAAACTCTTCTTTCGTTGCAGCCATTTTAATCTCCTCGCACGACTCGGTGCGTTTAGAATGTCGAAAATCAATTCACATGCGTCTGAAACGCTATTCATACAGCTCATCAGCAATTTTCACGCCGCGGCAACCTTCGTTCGGGGCGCAGCTGATTCTAAACATGGGCCCACCTGAGTCAAGCCTCATTGCCAAAAAACCCTTTATTATTAATAACTTGCAATTGAATGTCAGTATCAAAAATATGCACGAACTCCGCCTTCTGATTCCTAAAGAAGACGAAGCCCCCGGGCGTGTCGAGATTTAACGGATGTCCGTATCATGACTCACTGCTATCTGCGCGGGATTCCAATATGGCGAGTTTTTTAGGAGAACAGTCGCAGGAGCCTCCTGGCCAGGACACCTCCCGGTCGACTCCTTCACCGCGCGATGCCGCCATCGGTCCGGCGCTCTTTCCCCGGCTGAGCGCCCAGCAGTATCGCGCGCGGGTTGGCCGCTATGTCTATATCCTGATGCGCCTGATCTTTTTGGGCCTGCTAGTCGCGCTCATCTGGTGGTTGGGGATCTCACTGGGCGCCCTGCTCGCCCCGCTGCTCGGCAGCTTTATCCTGGGATACTTGCTCGACCCGCTCGTGCAAAAACTCCAAGCCCACGGCCTGAGTCGACGCGTCTCAACCCTGGCTTGCCTGGGCTCGGTCGTCATCCTCATCGCCATCGTTTTGCTCTTTTTGCTGCCCTCGATCATCAGTCAATTCAGCGCCTGGATCAGCAATATCCCCGAGCTTATCGGCGAGATTCAGAATACCTGGATACCGTGGATCACCACGCAAATTCAGACCCGACTGCCCGCCGGCATGCAGGAAACCGTGCAGGGTTATCTGCAGCGCGCCGCCGAGGCGCTTCCGGGCCTCGCCCAGCGCTTCGGGCGATGGGGATTCGGCGCTGTTTCGGGAACCGGAAGATTCCTCTTCACCCTATTTAATATCGTGCTCATCCCGCTATTTACCTATTATTTCTTGATGCAATTTGCGTCCTTGAAATCCACCCTGATTGAGTGGATTCCGCTGAAGCGACGCCCCTATTATCTGGCGATACTGGCGCGGATGGACGCGGCGGTGGGGCAGTGGTTTCGCGGGCAACTTCTGGTCGCCGGGATCGTGGGTGCGCTCTATGCGATCGGGTTGGCGGTGGTCTTTGCCATCTTCGGCATTGAGTTCCAACTGGGAATCGCCATCGGAGTCGCCTCGGGAATCACCAATATCATCCCCTATCTGGGCATGATCCTGGCCATCGTCATGACCGTTCTCGTGGTGCTTCTAGAATGGCCCGGGTGGGTTGGCATCCTCTTTATCGTGGGCGTATTTTTGCTCAATCACGTGCTCGAAGCCTATATCGTGGGGCCCAAGGTGCTGGGGGATTCGGTGGATATGAACCCCATCGCGGTGATAATTCTGCTGTTGGCCGGCGGGGAAATTGGAGGGTTATGGGGGATATTATTGGTGATCCCGATCGCCGGTGCCATCAAGGTCATCATCCCGGATCTGCGCGCAATCTATCACGAAACTACCGTATACCAGGGCGGCGAAGTCAGCATGAGCATAGCGCCCGCCGAGAGCGACGAAGCCGACCATCATGCTCCAAGCCGCCCCATTTCAGATGACTAGTGCAGCGATCTGAAAATACGTGAGCAGTCTCGGCGAGAGTGCCTAGGTACTTCCAGATTGCTGCACTAGAGCGTCTTATAAAGATTGGTCACGCGCACTTCGCAGAGCAGGCGCTCGGTCTCGATATGAATAATATCGATCTTGTGTCGTATCAGCGTGCGACCGCGGTTGATCACGGTCCCGATCGCGCGCACCCGCCCCTCGGTTGCCGAGCTGATATGCGAGCAGCTCACCTCGATGCCCACCGGAACGCGCGCGCTCAAGTCGACCCCCCAGCAGGCGTGCATGCTCGCCGCAGATTCTCCCAGCAACAGGCTGATGCCGCCGTGAAGCAGCCCAAAGGGCTGGCGCGCGTGGTCGCCGATGGGCATCTCCAGCACGATTAAATCATCGCCAATATCCACCAACTCAACATGATGCGGGGCCATCGCGGTTTGCGCGATGCTCGCCTCAAATCCCTTGATCCAGGCGGATTTATCCCGCGGATTCGTCATAATCTGCCGGGCAAAAGAAGTGCTCATCGAGGATCCTTAAATAAAATTGCTCAAGGCGAAAAATCCAGGTGGCGGGGGAGGACACCGAGGCGGGCAAGCGTGTCAATCGTCGTCGGAGGCATCGCTCGCGGCGCGCCGGGTGGCTTCTTCGGCCTCGCGGAGCATCGCTTCGACCTCCTCGACATGCGCATTATCCATACCTTCGACCATCTCCCCAAACGCGCGACGCGCTTCGAAGACGGTCATTCTCTCTTTCTGAAATTCTACGCAAATAAGGCACATGCTCGGCTCCTGGCTGCGAGGTTGGGTGAATCATCGCGCTGATCATAACATCGACGCGCGCCGCGATCACGCCACGCGAATCGGTCGATTCCCTTAAATCATCCGCGCTTTACTTATCCTCATCCGCAGGTTGCGACCCCGCGTCGCTCCCCTCGTAACGCGCCGTGACGAGTTGTAATTCCTCGTGACCAAAAAGGTCTCGCAGCACCTGGTCGGCCTGGCGGCTATCCTCGAAATCGCGCGCAAATATCTGCATCCCCTGGGCATTATAAAATTGAAGCCGCGCCCCGTCGCGCTCAATAAATGCGATCTGGGCCAGGTTGAGCCGAAAACGGCCCAGTTTCATCCACAAGGCTGATTTCATGGTATATTCCGGTCATTATACTAGGGTTGAAATCGATTCTGAGGTTCAAGAAGGCTGCAGCGCCATATCAGCGCCGGCGGCCGCGTAGGCCGTGCGCAGCGCGTGGAGTTTTTCGCAATTGCCGAGCTGCTCATTTTGCGCGCAAGCAAGCGCAAAAGAGCACGCGCGAAGCTCCGCCAGACGCGTTCGCTCGGCGATATTATCGACCGCCTCCTTTCGTATCAACGCGTCGATCAGACCCAGCATGCGCTCCGCCAACCAGGCGATATCCTCGTGGGCACCGCCGCTCTGCGGCAGCGTACGCTCAAAATGCGCCCGACTTTCTTCCCACGCCTGCCAGTCCTTTCGACCCACCGCGCAGGTCATCAGGGCCGCATAGATAAGCGGCAGCTTCGCCCGCATGCCCATCTCGACATAGGACAGGAGCAGCTTGCTCAAAATCGGGCGCGCCACCTGAAAGTTCTGCGCGCCGATCTCGACCAGCGCGATATTATATCGGCCGACCTGGGCGGGGCGATGCGTCCCGCTCGGATAAATTTCGAGCGCTTTAACATAATGAAGGCGCGCCTGCTCCCATTGCTCGCTGCGGCGCGCAATCTCGCCAAGCATCATCCACGCACCGGCTTCGGTCACCCGATAGCCTTCGGCCTTGGCCAGCGCGCGGCTGCGCTCCGCCGCGCGCATCGCCTCGGCGGTATTGCCCTCGCCAAGCCAGGTGCGCGCGATAAAATTATGCAGGCGCGCCACAAAAAAACGATCGCCCAGCGCATCGAAGCTCTCCTGCGCCTTGAGCATCCCGGCCCTTGCCGCCTCGTAGCGCCCCTGCAACATCATCACATGCGCCTTATTGGCGCGCGCGCGCGTCAACCCATGCACGTCGCCCGCCACCGCAAGATACCCACTGGCGTCATCCTGAAAACGCAGCGCCTCCGGATAGCGCCCCTGACTGATGCGGATCTTCGCGTATAGGAGCATTGCGTAGCCGGTCTCGGAGGCCCAATCACTGCGCCGCAGCACCGTTATCCCGCGCTGCACTAATGCCTCGGCGCGCCCGATATCGCCCTTCATAAAATAGGCCTGAGCCCGGCACGTATCGTTATGGGCGCGCATGGGGCTCAGCGGCGCGACTTGCATCTGGTCGAGCAATTGCTCGCGCTGCTCCAACCATCCCAGGCATCCCTCAAGATCATCGGAATCCAGCGCGACCTTCTGGGCGACCAGCAATTCCTCAAGTGCCTCGTCGACCCGCCGGGCCACGATCAAATGCCGTGCGCGCCGCCCCGCCACGATGCTCCCCTGGGCGTCGCGCGTCGCGTCGGCATAGATTTTTGAGAGCACGCGCGCGCACGCCCCATGATAGCGCCCCAAACGCTTCTCATCGGCCGAAATTTCGGCCAGCGCCCCGACCTGCTCGACGGACACAAACCGCCACCGGCCATCCTCGCCGCGCTCGGCGATTGAACGCGCCACCAGCCGGTCCAACACGCGCTCAAAGATCGCATCGCCATAGCGAGCGCCCGCGCACGCGCACGCACCGGCCCACTCCGCCCCATCGACCCCGCGCCCATCGGCCCCCACGCCCGCCAGTGCCGCCGCGATCCCAAGAATTGCACGCACCGCGGCCTCGTCCAAATTTCCCGTGAGAAATTCACCGAGGTCCTCATAAACTGCGTGCAAATTCCCCATTAGAGACCCTGAATGGCATCAACAATTGTGCGGAGAGTGGTTAGCCTAACAGTTTTTCTAACGGAATATAAGCCTCTCTTATTTCATGCAGCTTTCCTATTATCCCCTCCGCATGCTAGTTCTATGGCCCGCCCACTGCCGTAGGAAGTAGAATGGCCGAAACACAGCGTAAAATCATATTCGACAATCAAAAAAATCGCGACTTTAACAAAATCGTTAAAAAACGCGTCAACGCATATTTTAGCGAGAATAATCTGTCGAAATTTGCCAACGCGGCAATGATTCGAAAGACCGTGCTCCTGTTTGCGCTGTATTTTGGCGCCTATGGGCTGATTATCAGCGGCGTGCTGCCGCTCTGGGGCATGTGGGCGATGTGCCTGCTGATGGGTCTGGGAATGGCGGGGATCGGATTTTCGGTCTCCCATGACGCGCTGCACGGCGCCTACTCCGCCAATAAAACCGTCAACCGCCTGCTCGGCTTAAGCTTCGATCTGCTCGGGGCCAACGGCTATATGTGGAAGATCACCCATAATGTGATCCATCATACCTATACCAATATCCAGGGGCACGACGAAGATCTCGAGGTCGCCGGATTTATCCGCCTGTCGCCGCATACCGAGCACCAGGCGATCCACCGACTCCAGCATTTTCTGGCCTTCCCGGCCTATAGTTTCGCGACGTTTTTCTGGGTCTTTATCAAAGATTATAAATATTTCCTGCAGCGCGATCTCGGGCCCTATAAGAATAAAAAACATCCGGCCAGCGAATGGGTGATCCTCTTGATCACCAAGCTGGTCTATTACGCCTATATTATCGCGCTGCCGCTGGCGCTGCTCGAGATCACCTGGTGGCAATTTCTGATCGGGTTCTTCACCCTGCATATCAGCGCCGGGCTCACGCTGGGGGTGATCTTCCAGCTCGCCCACGTCGTCGAGGATACTGCACACCCCTTGCCGCGCGCCGACGACACGATCCCCGAGCACTGGCTGGTCCACCAGATGGAGACCACCGCCGACTTCGCCCAGAGCAATCGCTTTTTATGCTGGTATATCGGCGGGCTGAATTTCCAGATCGAGCACCATCTTTTCCCGCGCATCTGCAGCGTGCATTACCCCGCGATCGCCGGGATCGTGCGCCAGAGTGCGCTGGAATGCGGGGTTCCCTATCATTGCTATGAGACCTTTGGCGACGCGGTGGGCTCCCATTATCGCACGCTCAAACGCCTGGGAAAACCGAATATTGCGCCGGTCGAAGAAGCCCTTCAAAATGGCATTTGAATTTCCCCGCGTGATCGAGTAGTCACACGTCTTCGCGTTTGCCCCCGCCGCGGGAACGAGCGCTCAAAAACGCTAATTTTTCGCCTACTTTGTTTACATGAGCGCGATTTTAAAGCGTTCAACATAAAGAAAAACGAGGACGCAATGCCAAAAATGAAATCCCATCGTGGTGCCGCCAAGCGATTCAAAGTGAGCAAAAGTGGCAAGGTGAAATTTCGCCGCGCTTACCGCGCTCACTTGCTTACCGTTTGCAAGACTCCCAAGCAGAAACGTCAGTTGCGCGCGGGCTCTTATTTGTGTGATGCCGATGCACAACGCATCAAAAAAATGCTTCCCTATCTTTGATCTGAGGTCCAGTTATGCCGCGCGTTAAACGAGGAACCAAGGCTCGCGCCCGCCGTAAAAAAGTCCTGAAATCCGCCCGCGGATTTGTGGGTGGCCGCCGCCGTCTGTTCGCAAATGCTAAAGAAACGCTGCACCGCGCCTGGTGTTATGCCTATCGCGACCGCCGCCAACGCAAACGTCAATTCCGTCGCCTGTGGATCACGCGTATCAACGCGGCCGCGCGCCAGAATGACATGAGCTACTCGCAGTTGATCGGTGGACTGAGCAAAGCCGGCGTCGAGCTGGACCGCAAGGTCCTGGCTGATATGGCCGTGTTTGACCCCAAAGGATTTAGCAAGGTCGTGCAGACCGCGCGCCAAGCCCTGGGTTAAGCAGCCACCAACCGTGCCCGCGGGCGCGCAAGCTTTTAGAGACCCGATCTTTAGTCGTCGATCTTTAGAGGTAGCGCGCGCCGGGCCGGCGCTTTGATGTACCGCCCCGCCCCGCCGCGCTTGTCGTTGTGGGGCGGCGGCTTTTCTTGGACATCCCGCCGCAGCGTTTATACGAGGATTTTGATGAATATTTCCGAACTTGAAGCCCGCCTAAACCAACTCGCCGAGCAGGCTGTGGCCGAGTTTGAGCAGGTCGAGCGCAAAGAAGATGCCATCCAGGTCAAGAACCGCTACCTGGGCCGAAAGGGCGACGTCCAGGAGTTGATGAAGCTTATCCGCGAGCTGCCAAACGACGAAAAGCGCCTGGCAGGCCAGGCCTCCAACCTTGCCAAATCGACCATTGAGTCCGCGTATGACGCGCGAAATGAGATGCTCGACGCCCGCGAGCTCGCCCGCCAGCTCAGCGCCGAAACCCTCGACGTCACCCTGCCGGCGCGCACCCCCGCGGTGCGCTCGGGCCACCCGCTCATCGAGGTCCAGCAGGAGCTGATCGCGATCTTCAGCGATATGGGTTTTGAGGTCGCCGAAGGCCCCGAAATTGAGGAAGATTTCTATAATTTCGAGGCGCTTAACTTCCCGGCCGACCACCCCGCGCGCGACATGCAGGACACCTTCATGCTCGACGACGGGCGCCTGCTGCGCACCCATACCTCGCCGGTGCAGGTGCGCACGATGCTCGCCTACGGCACGCCGGTGCGCGTGATTTCACCGGGGCGGGTGTACCGCTGCGATGCCGACGTCACCCACAGCCCGGTCTTCCACCAGGTCGAGGGCTTGCTGGTCGACGAGAATATCACCTTCGCCGACCTCAAAGGGACGCTCGGGCACTTCGCCGAGCGCGTCTTCGGCCCGGGCACCCCGCTGCGCTTTCGCCCGAGCTATTTCCCCTTCACCGAGCCCAGCGCCGAGGTCGATATCGGGTGCATCTTCTGCAAAGGCTCCGGCTGTCGCATCTGCAGCCAGACCGGCTGGCTTGAGATCCTCGGCAGCGGCATGGTCGACCCCAACGTCTTCGAGTCCGTGGGCGTCGACGCGCAAAAATACAGCGGCTTCGCCTTCGGCATGGGCGTGGAGCGCATCGCCATGCTCAAGCTTGGCGTCAACGATATTCGCATGTTCTTTGACAATGACCTGCGCTTTTTGGCCCAGTTTTAGGCCAACGAAATTGCTCAGGCGTGCCTGCCAAAACACCAAACCGATACATATAGCGTAAATATCATGAAAATCAGTTGGAAGTGGCTCCAGGAATGGGCAGATCTTGAAGGGCTTAGCGTCGACGACGTCACCCACCGCCTGACGATGGCCGGCCTGGAAGTCGACGGCGTGGAGCGCCTCGGCGAGGGCTCAGATGATATCGTGGTTGCCCGGATCGACTCGATCACCCAGCACCCCGATGCCGATAAACTCGTGCTCTGCGAGCTGACACTCGGCGGCGGCCAGACCAGCCGCGTGGTCTGCGGGGCCAAGAATATGGTCGAAGGCGACTTCGTCGCGCTCGCCCAGCCCGGCAGCCACCCGCCCGGCGTGGACTTCGATATCGTCGCCAGAAAGGTTCGCGGCGAGATGTCCCACGGCATGCTGTGCAGTGGCAGCGAGCTCGGCCTGGAGGACGATACCGACGGCATCCTCATCCTGTCGCGCAGCGCCGAACTCGGCACGCCCGCCTTCGAGGCGATGGGCCTTAAAGACACGATCATTGAGATCGACCTGACGCCCAACCGCCCCGATTGCCTGGGGCATCTGGGCGTGGCGCGCGAGCTGAGCGCCCTCTACGGCCGCGCGCTTAAGGCGCCCGCCGGCTGGGCCTCAGCGCCCTTATGGCAGGGCGCTGAGGCGACCCAAAAAGTCGACCAGGCCGCAACCCTTATCGTCGAAGATTCAGACGGGTGCCCGCGCTATCTCTTCGCGGTCATCGAAGATGTCAAAGTCGCTCCCAGCCCGGCCTGGCTCAGCGCGCGGCTGACCGCCGTGGGCCTTCGAAGCGTCAATAATATCGTCGATATCACCAACTATATTTTGATGGAGCTCAACCAGCCGCTGCACGTCTTTGACCTGGATAAGCTCGAGGGCCCCGAGATCCGCGTGCGCCGCGCCGCCGCAGGCGAAACGCTGGTGGGGATCGATCATAACGAATATAAACTCGACGCCGGCGATCTGATCATCGCGGATGCCGCGCGCCCGGTCGCGATCGCCGGTGTGATGGGCGGCGCCGAGAGCGAAGTCGACGAAACGACGACCCGTGTGCTGATTGAGTGCGCCTACTTTGAGCCGACCACGGTGCGCCGAAGCGCGCGCCGCCACAATCTTCATACCGACTCCAGCCACCGCTTTGAGCGCGGCATCGACCCGGGCGGGCTGCCGGCGGCGCTTGCGCGCGCAATCAGCCTGATGCTTCGCACCCAGGAGTCGCTCGACTCGGCCCCGACAGTGCGCCAGGGCATCGTCGAGCATTGCGTCGACACCGTCACCCAAAACACCCAGATCACCCTGCCCAAATCGATGCCCGCGCGCATCCTGGGCATCGACCCCAGCGAAGATATCATCGCCGAATACCTCGGCGCGCTGGGCATCAAACTGGAGTCCCAACAAGATGCCTGGCAGTGCACGATCCCGACCTATCGCCCCGATCTTCAGCGCCCGATCGATCTGGTCGAAGAAGTCGCGCGCCTGTACGGCTACGACGCAATTCCGGCGACGCTCCCGCGCTCATCGATGGGTTATACCCACCGGGTGCGCCCCGAAGAGACCCGCCACCCCGAGACGATCGTCTCGCGCGATTTTCGCCGCATCATGTCAACCATTCGCACTCAATTGCTCGCCTTTGGCCTCTATGAAGTCGTCAATTACGGGTTTATGTCCGCCCAGGAGCTTGACCTATTGCGCATCGCGCCGGGCGACCGCCGCCGCGAGACCGCTCGGCTGGCCAATCCGCTGGTCGCCGACGACGCGTTTATGCAGACGACGATGCTGCCCGGGTTGCTCAAGAATTTGACGCTCAATCGGGCGCGGCGGCGCAAGAATATTGCCATCTTTGAGACCGGTCGGCGTTATTTCAAAGATGCCGAGCGCCCGACGCTCGGGATCTTGCTCTCGGGGCAAAAAGAGCACCATTGGAGCGGCAATAAAAGCTGGGATTTCTACGACCTCAAGGGCCTGGTCGAGGCGCTGTGCCGCCCTTTCGCGACCGCCGATCTGCAGTGGCGCGTTCCCGCCGCCGCCGAGCCGTATTTGCACCCGGGTGTGCAGGCCGAATGGGTGCTTGGCGAGCGGGCCATCGCCTCGTTGGGACGCCTGCACCCGGAAGTCGCCGCGGAGCTGGACGTCGACTCCGAAGTCTTCGTCGCCGAGCTTTATTTGGACGAAGTTTTCGCCCTCGACCCGCTCAAGCGCCGCTTCAGCCCGCCGCCGCGTTTCCCGGCGGTGACGCGCGATTTTGCGCTCACCTACGGTCTAAAGACCCCATATTCCGCCCTGGAGCGTGCCATTTGGCGCCTGGCCGACGAAGATCCCGAATTCGGCGCGCTCTTTGAGTCCTTTGAGCTTTTCGATGTATATGCCGGCGAGCAGGTCGCCGAGGGCATGCGCTCACTGGCGCTGTCGGTGGTGTACCGCGCGGCCGATAAAACCCTGACCGATAAGCTCGTTGAGCGCGCTGATCAGCGGCTGATCGACTGGTTGCAAACCCAGGTGCAGGCGAGCTTGCGCGGCTGAATCGAGCGGGGCATCGGGTGGGAATGCCGGGAAATTATCCTTTAATTTCGCTGCCTTCCCCAAGATGTTCCTTGAAAACAACTAACTTTAACGCTAAAAAACTGAGCATTCATCTAGTGAGCGCGCCGTAAATCTGCCGCTCACCAGATTCGTTATTATCTGCGATCGCAGCCCGGTTTTTGTCGCAACCTGGGATGATTTCAACTGGATTAACTGGTTAAGTGAGGAGTTGCTTCATGACGATGACAAAAGCCGGCCTGGTAGACTCTGTCTACGACCGCGTTGGTGTGTCTAAAAAGGACGCCGCCGAATATGTTGATTTGGTTTTGGAGATTATGAAGGAGACCCTGGAGGCCGGGGATGAGCTCAAAATCAGCGGCTTCGGCAAATTCGAAGTTCGCCATAAAGGCGAGCGCATTGGGCGAAATCCTCAGTCAGGGGTCGAAATAATGATCCCCAAGCGTAAAGTTTTGCGTTTTAAAGTCAGTCAGGTGCTCAAGGATGAGCTCAACGGCGATAGCTGAGCGCCGTTTTTTTGCCGCGATTCTCGCTGCTCACTTCTACCCGTGGTTAGACCAAGGAAATCGGATGATGGAACTTGAAGAGCTGGATATTCCCGAGAAGACCTTTTTCAAGATCGGGGAGGTCGCCAAACTCCTGGACCTCGAGCCCTACGTCTTGCGCTATTGGGAGAGCGAGTTCGAGATGCTCGATCCCGACAAAACCGACAGCGGCCAGCGCAGCTACCGACGCGAGGATATCGAGCTGATTTGTCAGATTCGCGGGCTGCTCTACGATGAAATGTTCACCATCGCCGGGGCGCGCCGCCAGCTGGAACTCGAGGTGGAGGGCAAGTCGAACCTGGTGGCGGCCGAGGCCGAACCCAGCCAGCCGCACCCGCCGCAGACCGATCTGTGGGAGCAGCGCACCGCCTCGCAGGCCCTGCAGATCGAAGACCTCCAGGCCCAGCTCGCCGAAGCCCGGGCCGAGGCCGCAAAGGTCGCCCAGCTTCAAGCCCAACTCGCCGACGCCGACGCACACCTGAGCGAGGCGCTGGCCTTCAAAATCGACGCCGAGGAATTGGACGAGCTTCGCGAGCAACTCAACGAGTTCGACGCGCAGAATGCTCAGCTTGAAGACGAGTTGGCCCGGGCAAATCAGACCATCGCCAGCCTGCGCAGCCAATCCACGCGCGCCGCATCGGCCTCGATTGACCCGGCCATCCTCGACGGTTTGCGCCGCCAGGTGCAAAACCTCGCGAACCTGGCCCTGCGGCCCGACTGATCTTCTATCTTAGGATCATGCCCGCTCTTCCAGAAGCCGCGCCCCACCGGGGGCGCGGCTTCTGGCGTTGTGGGGTTTGGCGAAAGCCGAGGCTAAGGACAACTATTTTGACATGTGTTATCGTTTGTGCACGAAACTTGCTTAATTAGTCAACTGTGTCGGCGCTGCAATGCGGTACGTTTCGCTCCGACACACGCTAATCAAGGTGAATAGGCGCCCAACCGGCACAAGGCGGCGCAAAAGAAGATAGCTTATCCCGGCAATCTTTTTATAGCCTGAGACAAATATGTCATAGTTCTCGGCGGGCGAGCATCCCTCGAGCTACGACGGGCATCTTCAAAGTACCGAAGGATGGCGATATGACCGAAAAATTACACGCTTCAATCTCGACCGACGCCAGCGCCACGACGGGTGATACCATTGCGCACGATGATCTGATCGGCGAGCGAATCTTGCGGCGCAGACAGGCACGCCTGCAGCGCACCCGCGTGGAGAATTGGCGCGATTTTGACCCCGTCAAAATGTATTTGAGCGGCATCGGCGAGGTCGGTCTGCTCAACCGCGACGGCGAGGTGACCGTCGCCAAGGAAATCGAGGCCGGGCGCCTGGAGGTCTTCGAAATCCTGGTGAATACGACCGCCGCCATCGAGATGATTCTTGCGCTGCCCGAGCGGCTAAAATTGGGGTCGGCCCGCGCCCGCGAGGTCTTTGAGGAATATACCCCCAGCGCCGCCGACAGCGAGATGCCGGTGGCGCCCGAGGTCTTTGAGCGCTTCGATCACCTGAGCGCGGCCTGGGAGAAGGTCTGCGCCGCCCAGGATGAACTCATTGCGGTGCTCGAAGCCCCCGGCGATGATGCGCAGCAGATAAAGGTGCGAAAAAAACTCGATAAAGCCCAGGAAAAGCTCGTCGAGGCGATTCATAATACCCGTCTTTCCCAGCGCTACTTCAACGAGCTCGCCAATCGATTCAAAGATGCGATGAGCAATATTCACCGCTGCCACCGGCGTATCGAGGAGCGATTTCGCAGCACCTATCTGCGCAGATCGGAGCTCGAATCGCTGCTGCAAAAGTTGGAAGATGGCGAGGATATCGACTTCTCCGGGCTTCCCTTCGACCTGCGCCACCTGGAGGAGACCCGCCAGGTGGTGGAGTCCTCGCGGCGCATCATCCGCAGCATTGAGCAGGAGTTTCATCTTCCCGAAGAGCAAATCGTCGAGCTCGCCCGGGCGATCCGCCAGGGCGAAAAGCGCGCCGACCGCGGCAAGGCCGAAATGATTCGGGCAAACCTTCGCCTGGTCGTCTCGATCGCCAAACGCTACGTCAACCGGGGCATGCACTTTTTGGACCTTATCCAGGAAGGCAACCTCGGGCTGATGCGGGCGGTCGAGAAATTCGAATACCAGCGCGGCCACAAATTCTCGACCTACGCCACCTGGTGGATTCGCCAGGCGATCACCCGCGCCATTGCCGACCAGGCGCGCACCATCCGCATCCCGGTGCACCTGATCGAGACCATCAATCGCATCGCGCGCACCTCGCGTGAATTGGAGCAGGCGCTGGGGCGCGCGCCGAGCCCCGAGGAGATCGCCGAGAAGCTCGAGATGGACGTCGAAGCGGTGCGACGCACCCAGCGCATCTCGCGCCATCCGGTGAGCCTGGAGACGCCGGTGGGCGACGAGGACGACAGCCAACTCGGCGACTTCATCGAAGATGAGGGCGCCGCCGACCCGGCCGAAGAGGCGTTTCGCCAGAACCTCTGCGAGGAGACCCAGCAATTGCTCGCCTCCTTAACCCCCCGCGAGGAGAAGATCCTGCGGATGCGTTTTGGCATCGGCGAGAAGACTGACCATACGCTTGAGGAAGTGGGCCAGGACTTCAATTTGACCCGCGAGCGCATCCGCCAGATCGAGGCGAAGGCGCTCGATAAGTTGCGCGAGCCGGACCGCGCGATCGACCTGAAGATCTTCCACGACTCCTGATCCACCCAATTCATCGCGTCAAAAAGCCCGGGCATTCGATATGCCCGGGCTTTTTAATGCGATGAGCCAGGGCTTGCTAGCGTCGCCCAAAAATACGCCCGCCTTCGCGCAGCCTCTTGATCCGCGCCTCGTGCGCCTGGCGATGGCGCTGCGCATCCTGGGCGTCAGCGCGCTCATCGCGCTTAAAGGCGTCGTCCCTGAGCTGGTTGAGTTTGTCCATATCTGCCGCCACCGGCAGATGGCTGCCGTCTTCGCCAACCCGCACAAGCGTCGAATCCTCCAGGCGCTTCATGCGCCCGGCTTCGATCTCAGCCTCGACGTCGACAAGTTCAGCGTTTGAGAGTGCATCCAAAAATTCGAGTGTTTTGTCTTGAACTATTTTCTTTTGATAATGTGATCTCGGCGGACTTGCTTTTAATATATTTTTGTCCGGTTCCGAATAGGTATTGTATCGGGTGCTCACTCCGACCAATTTGACGTCACTTAAATGATGCAGGAAGTGGCTCGACAAACCCTGAACCGATAGAATGCCCAGCGGCAAACCCACCATTGAAATCGACACCGAAAGAATCGCGCCGCGGTATTTCTTTGAGGAAGTCACGCGCCGGGCGATCCAAAATGCCAGCGCACAGGCCCCGAAGATGGACGCGAATATATGGAATCTTATCGGGTCCCAGAATAATTCAAATTGCACCCACGCCCATATCATCGGCGCGAGCCAAAATACGACCGCCAGGAAAAACCCTATTGGGCCCTGCAAGAGCGTTTTCTCGCTCATACCTTTTACTTCTTCCCCGTCGCCCTTTTGGGTGACAACGGCCTGAAGTATCCCGGAGGCAGCCCCAATCAGCAGGCCGATACCGAGTATATTAATCCCCAGAGTCGGGTCCGCCCCGTCAAAAAGATCCGCCGAAAACCGATAGAGACCCAGCGTGATCAGCCCGGCTCCCAAAAAATGTCCCAGCAAATAAATCACGCCCATAACTGCCCTTGTCTGCACTAAAAGTTTGCGGCTCGCGCCAGCGTTATCAGGCGCCCATGCCCACCCATTCATCGCCGTCGGGGCTGACTTCCTTTTTCCAGATCGGCACGACTTCTTTGAGGCGGTCGATGGTAAATGCGCAGGCCTCAAACGCCGCGGCGCGGTGCGGACTCGACACCGCGATGACCACCGCTTTTTCGCCGATTTCCAGGCGCCCATAACGGTGATGGATCGCGATGGCGACCGTCTGCCAGCGCGCCTGAACCTCGGCGGCGCACTCCACCAACTTATCGCGCGCCATCTGCAGATAGGTCTCGTATTCCAGATAGCTCACCTTGCGCGCGCCGGTATGATCGCGCACGACCCCCTCGAAAACCACGATCGCCCCGGCCTGCGGGCGTGTGACGAACGCGCGCACCGCCTCGGCGTCCAGCGGGCGATCAGTCATCAAGAACGCGCCGCTTGGGTCGGCGGCCTCGGCGGGTTGTGCGGGCAGATCGACGCCGCCGGACACCGGCGGGATCAGGGCGAGCTCGTCGTCAGGATGCAGCACGGTGCTATCCGCCGCGAACTCCCGATTCACCGCCACACGCGTCGACCCGCGCAACCCTTGAAGCTGCGGGTGCGCGTCCATAATCGTACGCCACAAATCATCGACGGTGGGCGCGCCGTCGCCGGCCGCTCGCACCTCGAGCGCCTCGCAATCTGTGCCCAGGCGCTCTCGAATGCCGCCAAAATAGCGGATCATAAGTTTCATCAAAGACTCCAAAAATCTCGAAGCGACGGCGCATGCGCATAAAAAAAGATGCGCAAGACGCGCCCAATTTTTTTGACACCGGCCTAATTTCGGGCACGATGGCCCAACTGCAATTGGTTCGTCGCAAGGATGCGACCTGATACCGCCGCTAGGGAAGGCCCCATGAAATCACGAATTCCGCGAAAGCCACGCACCCCTGCAACGCCCCCGCCACTTGGCGACAAATCCGGGGTAAAATCAAGCCCGGGCCCCCAGCCCACGCTGCGCTATGGGGACCAATTTGGCGATTATGTCATTACCGGCTTTGCCGGCAAGGGCGCGACGAGTTTTGTCTACCAGGCCCGCCGGGGCGACGACTTCCAGAAGGTCGCCGTCAAGGTGCTCCACCCGCACCTGCTGGCCGACCCGGCCAAGCGGCGAAAATTCTACCAGGAAGCGCGCATCATGATGCGCATGCGCCACGCCAATGTGGTGAATTTTCGCGAGATTCTCGAGCTCGACGGCCACCTGGCCTACGTCATGGAGTATATTGACGGGCCGACGCTCGAGGACTGGATGCGCACCCGCGCCAAATCGGCCAGCCAACTCGAGTTGGCGTGCCTATTCAGCGATATCCTGCGCGGCTTAAGCCACGCCCACCGCCACGGCGTGGTGCACCGCGATATCAAACCGGCAAATATCCTCATCGCGACCCACGACGGCCGCCTGGTCGCCAAGGTCATCGACTTTGGGCTGGCGCGCTTTGCGGATCAGCCGCTGAGCGCCCAGGAGCGCTCCAAGATCGCGGGCACCGCGGCGTATATCTCGCCCGAAGAGGTCAGTGACCCGGATAGTGTCGGGCAGAGCAGCGATATTTATAGCCTGGGCGTCATGCTCTATGAGGCCGCCTGCGGCCAGCGCCCCTTTGCCGAAGAAGACCCGCGCGCCCTGCTCGACGCCCACGCCAACCGCGTGCCCCAAAGCCCGCGCGAGGTGAACCCGGCGCTGTCTCCCGAGTTCGAGAATGTCATCCTGCGCACGCTGTCCAAGCGCCCGGACTCGCGCTTTGACTCCGCCCCTGAGATGATCCAGGCGCTCCAGGATGCCATTCAGGCGGCGATGCGCGCCGAGATGATGCAACTCGCCCAGGAGAACGCCGCCACCACCGAGTGGTCGCGCGACACGCCCGCACCGAGCGGCCCCAGCCAACATACCGCCATGCTGCTCTATCTGATGATGTGCATGCGCGCGATGTTTGCGGTGCTCGGCAGCACAAGTTTGTCCAAGGATCCGGGCGCCCCGCAGTCCCCGGCGCATCACCTGAATCGCGCCCCCGACCCCGGCTTCCAACTTCCGCTTGGCTGATATCGACTTTTAAATGAAATGATATTGGATAGATGTGCGCTCTAGATAAGCACCGCTTTTGTGATGAATAATTATTGTAGAGGGAGCGCCCCGCGGCGCTCCCTCTTTTTGATTATCTTGCGTTTTTTGGCAAATCGCTGCTAACTATCTGGCAACGATGCGGTTATCGAATTCGCAGCGACCGCCCACAAGCCTTAGAACGACCCGAAATTATGCGCATCACCTGGATCGATGAACCCGAAGAATTTGAAGATTTTTGCGCCGAAATCGCCGGCGAAGTCATCGCGATCGACACCGAAAGCGATCATTATCAGGCCTATCACGCCAAGGTTTGCCTGATTCAAGTCGGCACGGCCCAGCAATGCGCGCTTGTCGACCCGCTGCGCCTGAGGGCGGAGGGACTCGCCCCGCTTTTCGAATTGCTCGAAGACCCCCGAAACCCGATCCTGATGCACGCCGGGCGAAACGATATCCGCGAGCTTAATCGCGACTTCAACGTGGGCATTTCGAATATCTTCGACACCCAGGTGGCCGCGAATTTTCTGGGTTACGAGCGCAATGGGCTGACCTGGCTGCAGCAGAATATCATCGGCAAAACGCCCCCCGGCCAGTTTCAGACCTACGATTGGAATACCCGCCCGATCCCCGCGCCGGTGCGCGAGTATGCGATCGCCGATGTGATCGATCTCTTTACGCTGCGGGCGCGCTTCCTGCCCGAGCTTGAGCAAACGGGCTGGCTGGGCCCCTTTCAGCAACATTGTGCCTATATCGCCTCGACCAGCGACTACCAGACCTCCGAGTTCGACCCGGAGGGTTGGTGGAAGGTGCTGGCAAAGGTCGGCGGCCGCCTGGACGCGCAGGGGCGCGCGGCGCTGCGCGAATTATTCATCGCGCGCCACGAAATCTGCGAGCAGGAAAACCGCGCGGCGGTTCATATCTTCCCCAATCGTTTGCTGGGCCAGCTGGCGAAGACGCGGCCGAAAAATATCGGTGCACTTCGCAAAATGGAGATCTTCTCCGACGCGTTTCTTGGCGCCTATAGCGAGATTATTTTGCGCGCCCTGGACCACGCGCGCCACACCAAACTCCCGGCGAAGGCGCGCCCCACCCAGCCAAAACCTGCGGCGAATATCGCCATCGAGGCGCGCCGGCGCGCGCTCATTGACTGGCGAAACCTGAGCGCCGAGCGCCTGGGCGTGCCGGGCATGCTTATCGCCACCAACTCCACGCTGACCGATATCGCCAGCGACCCGCCCGATAGCGTGGACGGGCTCGACGCCTTTATCCCCATCCTGGACTGGCAACGCGAGATGTTCGGCGAGGAGATCCTCGAGATTCTGGCGAAAACGGCGTGATCAGCGCTTCATAGGACATGCCGAATTCGCGCGGTGCTCACCGTCTTTCACGACGTCGCGCAGCAGGCGATCCCACTTTAGAATAAGCGCAGGCCAGGCGAGCGCGTCGACGCGCGCGCGTTGGACCTGGCGCAGCCGAAGTTGGGCGTGCGGCTCAAGCCTCGCCAGCCGCCCGATCGCCTCGCTCCACTGCGTCATATCGCGTGTTTGCAGCCTTTGCTGCGCGGGCGTCGCCAGATAATCCGACAGACCCGGAATCGCGGCGCATAGCGGAATCGCGCCGCGGCTTGCCGCCTCCAAAAAACTAATCGGCAGCCCTTCGTGGCGACCGTTTTCGAGCGTCTTTGAGCAAAAGAGCGCAAAACCACAGCGCGCCAAAAGCCGCGCTTTCGCCTCACCCGTGACCGTCCCATAAAACTCCACGCGCGCGTACGGATTTTGCGGCGCGACCTCCTTTGCCAACGCCTCCAAGCGCGCGCGCTCCGGGCCATCACCGGCGATATGAAGCGTCGTCGGGCGCTCAAAATCTGCGGCGCAAAACGCCCGAATCCCAAGCTCCACATCTTTGATCGCGACCAGTCGGCCCATGCAAAGCCAGTCGTGTCGGGGCACGGTCTCATCGCAGGAGTTGATCTTCATGGGCTCAAAACCCATGGGCAAAATCGTCGGCGCATGCTCCGATTCGCCGACGATTTTGCCGATTTTTTTTGCCAGCGCGCCGGTGGGAACGGTCATCGGGGCGCGGGCGCATAATCGCGCCAACCGCCGGGCCACGGGGTTTGTGAGCGAATGGTTTGAGAGTTGCTCCAGCAGATGAACCCCACCGGAGTGGCCAATAATCAGGCTGGGAATCCCGCTGAAATTTGCGCTCAGACGCGCCAAAATCCCGGCCGGCACGAGCCAGTGCCCGACGATGATATCGGGTCGATCGCGCGCGATCTGGGCGCCAATGCCCGCGGCCATCGCCGCGATGGCGGGCGCGGCGAGCCCGGCGCGCCAGGGATTCTCGCGAATATTTTCGGGCGTTCCCGCGCCAAAAAAAAGCGTGTCATAACCGCTCGGCGCATAGCGAATACGCCGCACCTCAAAGTCCGCGACTTCCTGCGGCGCGTCGGGCGCAATGCTGGAATCCGCCCAGCTTAAAACGCGTAAGTCATGCCCCAGCGCCCGAAGTTGCTGGGCCCACTCGAAGACGAATCGACCGGCGATATCGCCCTGAAATCGCGGGAAGCTGCTGGTGACGACCAGGATCTTCATGCAGCCAGCAACTTGGGCCGCCGGCGCAGTCGATTATTCGCCCGGCGCAGCGCGCCGCGCGCGAGGATGCCGGCGATGGGAAGAATCACACGCGGGATCTGCAGGCCCGACTGCTCCGTCGCGTATACCGGGCGCACCACCGGCTGCTCGATGCGCGCGCCGACCTCGCTCAGGCGCAAGATCAGGTCGTTCGGGTAGCCGTAGCGCGGGTAGAGCTTGTGCAGTGGGATATGCGCAAGCGCGCGCGCACTGATGGCGGTATAGCCGCATTGGGCGTCATCGAGTTCGGCATAGCCGCCGATCACGCCGGTCATCTTGCCCAGCAAACGCGTGCCAAATCGGCGTATTTGCGGCATCTGTGCGCTGTCGGGATGAGCCAGGCGGTTGCCCTTGGCGTAGTCGGCGACTTCGGCCAGCACCGGCGCAACAACGCGCGCAAGGTCGTCGGGGTCCATCTGGTTATCGGCGGCCATCACTGCCACGACGTCCGCGCCCCATTCCAGCGCGTACTCATAGCCGCGCGTGATCGCGCGCCCCACGCCGTAATTATAGCCCATGCGAATGATCTTCACGCGCGCGTCGCCCCGGGCAGCCGCCCCGGCAACTTCAAAAGTTTTGTCCGGAGAGCCGTCATCGACCACGATAATCAAATCGACGAATGCCGGGATCGAGGCGAGCGTCGCGGGCAGAAGGCGCGTCTCACAATAGGCCGGAATCACCACCGCGACGCGCTTATTTGCGGGCGCAGTGTTGCCGACAAAAAGTTGGTCTTCCAAAAGATCGGCGTCAACAGGTTCGCGTTTTAGGGCTGAATAAACCATGGAGTCGGATTAATAGGGTGGCCATTTTTTCGCAATTCAAAATATAATTTCGGCCCATCAAAACTTCCGGTCTCCCCGGACTTCCCAATCACAACGCCGCGCTCAATCGTGTCGCCGACCTTGACGTCCAGCTCTTTTAAGTGCGCATAAACGCTATGATATTGCTGGCCGTGGTCCAGAATCAGCAACTCGCCAAATCCCTCCATGCGCCCGGCAAAGACCACCAGTCCGGCCGCCACCGCCTGCACGGGGCTGCCCTGCTTAAGCGTCCAGGTCAGGCCGGTATGGCGCACATAACTCATGGAATTGGCTTGTTTCTGGGGGCCATAACCCGCGCTGAGCTCGGCGGAAACCGGCGGGCGAAGGGTGCCTTTTAGGCGATGAAAATCGCGCTCTGTGGCGTTTTTAAGCAGCATCCCCAGCGAGTTCTCCAGGTCGGCATTGCTCGCGCGAACTTCGCGCGCGACCTGCGCCTGATTGGCGCTGGTGTTGGCGTCGTCGATAAGTTTTTTGCGCGTCTTCTGGGCCGACTTCGCCGTCGCATGATGCTGGGCGAGCTGCACACCCAGCCCGGCGCGATGCGCCACGCTCTGGCGGGTGCGCCGCACGTCGACCTCAATGATCTGGAGCACGTCGATATCGCCGACGCGCGTGCTCAACGCCTGGGACTGCGCCGCGGCGAGCAAAATCTGGGTATCTTCGGCCTGGCCCGGGGGCAAATAGCGCATGGCGCGCGTGCCTGCGCGGTGCGCCCTATCCCAGGCGACCAATTGCTCCATCACCTGCGTGCGCACTTTGTGGCGCGCGCGCTGGGCAGTATCAAAGGGCGCGGCGTCGCGATTGAGTGCCGTACTTGCCGCCTCGGCGGCCTCGCTGAGTTGGGCGATCTGCTGGTTTGCGCGCGTAATGCGCGCCTCAATGGCGTCAAGTCGCCCCACAAAGCTGTCGGCTGTCGGCGGGCTCTGGGCGCCGAGATCCGGCGCGCCAAGCGTCAGCAAGAGCGCAGCGAGGGCGCAAGAAATCCCCAGGCATCTGCGCGAAAGCCCGGATTGATGGCGCGTCATATCGACCTCCCCCGCCGTCGGTTCAAAGCAAGATTTCAAGTCCCAGATCATCGGTTTTATGTCGGTTGAGTCGCTTTCGATTAACCAGTCCGGCCGCCAAAAATCCGGCCGCCGGGCCCAGCAAAACGGGTGCGACAATAATAAGCCACGCCCAGCCCAAGGTAGCATCTTCGAGGCCAAAGATCGCCGGGCGCGCGTAATGCCAGATAAAAAGCATCAGCACCAGCAGGATAGAGCCGAGCAATCCGGCCCACAACCCCAGGGTCAACCCACGGGTGAGGGTCGCGCGGCGAAACTCGGCGCCTGGCGCGCCAAAAAGCGCAAGCAGATGCGCCTCCTGGGCCTCGTCATCGGCCAATTGCATCAAATGAATTCGCGTCTGCGCGATGCCGACCCACAGCAGCACCAGCAGCACCGCCACGCCAAAGGTTACCAGCCAGCGCGCCGCGATGAGCGTGCGCGCGGCCTTGGCCGAGGGCACATCGACCGTGGCGATATGCGCGCGCGCGGGGAGCCCCTCGACCCGGGCGATCAAGTCGACATGCCCGACCAGCGGCAGCGTGGGCACCAGCACCAGGCTATAGGGCAGCATCTTCGGCGTGACGCCCAGGCGCGAGACTTCCTGCTCGCCGATGCGCTCCTGGAGCGTGTCAAACGCCTGGCTGGGCGCGCGAACCTCCACCTGCGCAACCCCTGACCAGCCGCCCAATTCTTCGGCGAGCGCCGCCGCCTGGGGTTCGCCCGCCTCGGCGCTCAGATAAACGACCGGGCGATACGCGCTCAGATAGCTGCGGGCGGTGTCGGCGAAAAAAACGCCGAAGATCGCGATCAAGCACGGAATCAGCATCGAAAAAGCGAGTACTGAGGTGGCGCTGAGGGATTCGAAAAGTTTGTCTTTGAGCGCGTCATTGGCCGGGCGCAGCATCAGAGCACCTCGGCGGGTTGGGATTCGGATTCGCCATATTTCTCAGCCGCCGCGCGTCGCTCGACCGAAATCAGTCGGCCCGACTCAAGACGAATGACCTGGGTGCGAAGGTCGGCGCACGGCGATAATTCGCGCGCGGCGAGCACGACCGTGGCCCCGGCACGCGAGACATCTGCAAGCGCCGAAATCGCGTCTTCGGACAGCTCACCGAGCCCCTGAAGGCCGCCGTCTATGATCACCAATTCGGGCTCCCCCACCAGCGCGCGAAAGATGCTGGCGAGCTCGCGCTGCCCCGCTGATAGCCCGCTCATCGGGACTTCGGCAAGGGCTTGCAGCGCGGTTGATGCGATGCGATTTTGAACCTTCTGGAGCGCCCCCGCGACCTGGCCGCGCGCGATAAATGGGAGCAATAAATTTTGCAATAAAGAGCGCTCCTCAAGGAACTCGGGGCGCTGGGTATGCGCGCCGATCTTCTGGCGCACCTGTGGAATTTTGGACGCGGCGAGGCGCTCGGTATTTCGACCCACCACGATACATTTGGCGCCCGGAACACGCCGGCGCAGCCCAAAAATCGAGCAGAGCAGGCTCTTGCCGGCGCCGCTGGGGCCGATTATCTCGACAAATTCTCCGCGCGAAATATCGACACTGATATCATCGAGCAGCGGGCGTTCACCGGTGGGATGCGCAATATGAAGGTTATAGCACGAAATCATCGAGGCTCGATTCGAGGTATTAGCTCGCCAGGAATTTCTCGACCAGATCGACCAGGCTCAGGTCATCATTGCTGGGCCGACACCCGGTCCAGGCGGCGGCGCCTGTGGCCGGAAAATCGATGGTCTTTGGCATTTGAACGGTGTCGGGAAAATCGGGCGTCCCCAGAGACTTTGACCCCTGCACCGGCTCCTCGCCGAACATCCCGCGCTGAATAGGCTGAGATGGGCCGCCATCTTTGGGGGACTTGAAATCCGCGCTAAATTCCAGACCAATTCCGCTGGCATCCATAATCTGAGTGGCCACGGCGACGTCGTCTTCCTGGGTATCCTCCGGGTCACTCACCGCCCTGAGGTTGCCGGTGTCGCCGGGTTGCTTGAGCGCCGAAAGCTGGCTTTTGAGCTTATCAAGGCTCATATGACTGACCGATTTTTTCGGGTCAGCGTGCTTCTTCTCAAACTCCTCGATGGCCGCCGCGCCGCCCTCTTCGATCTTCTGGGCCTCCGCAGGAACGCGCTCCTGGCTGGGGGTAAAGCCCTCGGCCTCGGCCTCAATATCGGACTCTTCGGCCAGCGACAGCCGCTCCAACCCAACCATCTCATCATATTCGCCGGCGCGCAGTTTCTTGAAAAGACTGCGATGACTCGCCTTCATCTGCGCGCGAATATGCTCCTCGGCGTCATCATCGCCCAGCCCCGCGATCGCCTCGGCGTACGAGCTCATCACGGTGTCAAGGATGGCGCCCGAATAGAAGAGCTGTGTCTCGATGGTCGAGCCGCCGATCCCATGATCTTCGGTCTGAATATGGAAGGTCATTCCACGATATTCAACGTCATTATTAAAGCCGATCAGCATATACGCTCCCAGACTGCTCTTGTGCCAAAAAATTCGCGTGGCGAAGCTCGCCCGAGAATAGCATAGGGGATCGGCGCTCGCCAACCAGAAGCGCCCCGAGGCGCGTTTGTGGCTTGCAGGACGCCGCGAACCCGGAGGAGCAGGCGCGGCGCGCTCGAGCTACCCAAGATGCCGGATATTCTCCAGATCCAGGCGCAGCGCGGCGCTGATGGTGCGGTTGGTCAAGAGCGGGGAGATCTCGTCGAGGCCGAGCTTGGCGAGTTCGTGGGCGACGAAGGCGTAGCGGTCCAGAAACGGGCTGCTGGGGGCCTGGCCGAGGCGCTGCAGCGCGAAGGGGCGCGGGTCTTCGGCGGTGGCGCGCCCGTCGGGATAAAAAGTCAGCGCGTGACTCGGGCCGGGTAGGATCGAATCGCTCCAGCTAAATTCGAGGTGGCCCTGGCGATAGACCGACAGCATCAACGTGCCGGCTTCGGGCTCGTGGCCAAAAAACGCGCCGTCGGTGCCTAACTTCTCGAAGATGCTCTCGGCGGCGTTGGGCTCCAGAAGACGCGCATCGAAGTCGGTGCCCGGCTCACTGAGCAGGGTAAGCGGCTCACCGCTCCCCAGGATTTGCTCGTTGAGCAGCAGCGCGTCATGCCAGTATTCGGGCTGATCGCTGACATCGCTGCACTCGACCTCAAGCTCCGCGGCGAGCGCCGAGATCGCGCGGCAGAGCTCTCTTGCCGGCGCGCAGGCGACCAGTTGCGTGAACGCAGGCCAGGCGGTGTCCCCCGGCCCGTCGCCGCGAAAGTCCGACCAGAAATCCCAGCGCTTTTCGCCCTTTTTTCTCGGAGCCACGTCAATCCTTCGCCAGCCGGCGGCGTCGATAATATACCAGCATCGAGTCATATAAATTCTTGTCTTCAAATAGCGACGTCATTGATTTTTGGGCGCTACAAACCCACCGCCTCAGCTTAGCCCGGAAGAGCGTCAGCGCAACTTTTTTCGGGCGCTGATTTTGGGGCGCAAAAGTTTGTCAGACTCAGCCTGCAGGCATTCGAGCAAGAGTGCTTGCTTTGCCCCGAAGGGCTGCATTAGATTGAGCCCATGAATTCGGACTCCAAAACCTCGCTGACCGATCCCGACAAGCCAGATGAAATTCTGGACCCGATCGATGCGATCGCGGTGCGCCATATTTTTCGCTGGGATCTCGATAAAACCTATTTACATACCGATTTCGACACCTGGCGCGACCTGCTGCGCACGGCCTTTCAAAAACCCGAGGAGAAGGTCACCGTCCCCGGGGCGGTCGCGCTGCTGCGCGAGCTCAGCCGCCCCGATGCGAATAGCCGCGCCCTGGTGACGTTTATCTCCGGGAGTCCCTCGCAGATGCGCGAGACGCTTGAGCGAAAGTTCGAGCTGGACGGAATTCGCCCGGACGCGTTTATCCTGAAGCCGACACTGCGCAATATTCTGAAGGGTCATTTTCGCGCGATCCGCGGCCAGGTCGGCTATAAGCTCAATGCGCTGTTGAAGTTGCGCGAAAGCTCGCCATTTGCCCCGGAGACGTTTTTTGGCGACGACGCCGAGCAGGACGCGTTTATCTACTCACTTTACGCCGATATCGCCGCAGGCACCGTCGATCGCCCGCAACTGGAGGAGATTCTGCGCGAGGCCGAAGTCTATGAGAGCACCGGCCAGACGATCCTCGCGCGCTTTGAGCGCACGGTGCAGCGCGACACGGTCCAGCGTATTTTTATCCACCTGGAGGCCGGCTCCTCGCCGGGGCGTTTTATGGTCTTTGGCCCACGTTTGGTGCCGATCGTAAATTATTTTCAGGCCGCGGTAATCCTTTACGGCGATGGGGTGCTCAAGGTGGATTCGGTGGCGCGGGTGGCCGCAGAATTATTGCTGAGTCCCAAATACGATTTGCAGGAATTGGCGGTAAGCCTGCAGGACCTCGCCCGGCGCCGCCATCTGGATATGGAGGTGTTGGGGCGCCTCGCCCGGGATTGGGAGGCCGCCACGCGCGACGTCCCCGACGACCCCGAGGCCAGCGCCCGGGCGTTTGACCTGCGATCGATCTTCCCGGAAGGATTTATCGAGCGCCTGATCACCACCGTGCGCGCGCTGGCGCCCCGACACCAGCACGCGATGCCGGAGTGGAGCGGACCGGTGGATTATCTGGAAGTGCTGCGCACCGACCGTAAGTTGCGAAAGTCGGTACAGCCGAAATAATTTTGAAATCAAGAGCCCTTATATGACCTCGCCAATGACCCGAAATTCGCGCGAACTCACCGCTCAAAAACCCGAGCCGCGCATTTTGCTCGTCGGCGCGGGCGCGGTGGGGCTGACTTATGCCTATCACCTGCGCCGCGGCGGAGCGAATGTGACGTTTTTCGTCAAACAGAAGCATCGCACCGAGACCGAAGCCGGTTTTTTGATGCACCAGCACCGCCCGTTTCGACCCCCGCGCTCCTTTTATTTCGATGATTATCGCGTCCTGAGTGAGCTCGACGAGGTTGCCAATCATACCTGGGATCAGGTCTGGCTCTGCGTCGCGTCGCCGGCGCTTCGAGGCGACTGGCTGGCCGAGTTTTGCGCGCGCATCGGGCAAGCGACGCTGGTGTCCTTGCAACCCGGTCTCCAGGATCTCGAGCGCATCGCCCAGGTCTATGACCCGGCGAAGATCATCGCCGGGTCGATCACATTTATCGCGTATCAGACGCCGCTTCCGGGCGAGAATCTGCGCGAAGGTATCGCCTTTCTCCTCGCGCCGCTGGCGCCCAGCCCGTTCTCGCCGCTGCTTATGAGCCCGCAGGCATTCGAGCCCTCCGACACCGATCTGCGCTGCGCACAGGTCGTCGAGGCGCTTGAGCGGGGCGGATTTTCAGCCAAAATCGACCATAATACTCCGCAGCTTCTGGCCTTTGCGGGCGCCCTTTTAAATCCGGTCGTCGCCGGACTGGAAGTTGCCGGCTGGTCTCTGAAACGTTTTCGCAAAAGTCCGACGCTTGAGATCGCCACCAGCGCGGCCAAGGAGGCGCAGCGCGTCGCGGCGCGCTACCACGGCACGCCGATTCCGGCGGCGCTAAGCCTCGCGCGCCGCCCCGAAATCCTGGGCACCGTGCTGCGCCTCGCGCCCCGGGTGATCCCCTTCGATCTCGAAGTCTATCTAAAATATCATTTCAGCAAGGTCGGCGCCCAGACCCGCCAGATCGTCGACGATTATATTCGTCTCAGCGAATCTCTGCCCATCGTCGAGGAGGATGAATTCGGCGAGTCGACGGAGCACCTCATCCCCACGCGTGGCCTGCGCGTCTTGAGGAAGTTACTAAACCCCGACCAAACATAACACCATAAGCCACTGATTTCATTGACATTTCAGGCCATCATGCGTGCTTTGATAATTTCATGATGAGTTCTGGAGTCGTGTAGCTATTCGTTGTATCATCATGATTGCCGGGCTGAATTTACGACTCAATCCCGCTGTTATTTTAGCCAGAATTTATCCTATCCAAGTATTTAGAATCCAATTTTTTTAAGCAGGAGTCCGGTCATGAAACGTGCATCTCTTATTTTCTTAAGCGTCTTTATTCTCTTCTCGCTCGCCTGCGGTCTTTTGGATGACGATGAGGTGACCAATATTACCCATACCGAAACGATCCCGCTGAGCTTCCCGATCAACGCTGGCGCGCTCTGCCCCAGCGACGTGGATTGCGCCGGCGACACGACCCCCGCGCCGGTGACGACGCCGCTTGACCCGATCGATCTTGGCACGAGCATCGACGTGATTGAGCTGACGGGCAATAAGGAGTTGGGTAAATTCAAAGGGGTTTTCCGCTCCATTGAGATCACCCAGATCAAGTATTCCTCGCTGCAGAATACGCTGACTTTCGATCTTCCCGCGATGACCGTCTATATGGGCCCTCAGGGCGCCACCTCCTCGAAGGACGCCGGCGTGGTCGCGCTGACGACGATCCCGGCGATTGCCGCGGGCTCGAATGTCAACGGCGCGGTGCCGGTCACCGAGGCGGGTCGCTCCAAGTCCAATGACCTGCTCCAGGAACTCAAGTTATCCTCGATCATTTTCGCCGAGCCGGTCGTTGAGAAGGGCCAACCGCTGCCGCCTTCGGGCTCGGCGAATATTAAATTGGATATCGACGTTAAATTCACGGTCAACCCGCTCGACGCGATTTAAGCGTCCCTAAATGAGGCTCAACGCACCTGGTGTGTCGAGCCTCATGGGCCCTGCTAAACCCACCTCACTCGATACGTAGAAAACGCGATGATGCGAACTGTCTATTTGGCTCTCCTAATAACGGGTCTTTTGTCGGCGGGCGCGGCCTCCCCCGCCCTCGCGGCCGACCCGCCTCAAAGCTCCGAGATTGTGGTCGATTATCAGGGGCGTCTTCAGGACGGCCAGGGCCGTGCGATCAGCGGGGTCTTTGACCTTCGATTCAAGCTTTATGACGGCGAGCACGCGGCGCATTCGACCTGGAGCGCGCGCAAATTTGTGGCGGTCGTCGACGGCGAATATAGCGTGCCGCTCGGGCTGAATCAGCCGCTGCCAAAGTCTGCGCTGCCCGAAGACGCCTGGATCGGCGTGGAGTGGGTCGGCCAGGGAGAGCTGCTGCGCGATCAATTCCAGATCGCGGGGAAATCGGGCGTCGATCCCAGCGCTTCGAGCAACGCTGCCCCCACGAATACGCAGTGGGAGGTCTCGGCACAGACTCGCCAACTTCTCGAAGCGGCCAAAGAGGGCAAAAGCGTGTCCTTTGCCGATATCGCCGAGCGTGCGGTGAGCGCCGATAAAGCCGACAGCGCGCTGCGCGCCGAATCGATCGGCGGTCTGAGCGCCGAGCAGATCAAAAAGACCAGCGAGCTTGCGCTCAATCGCCTCGGCGAGCACCTGGCCGATCCCGACGCCCACGCGGCCACCGGCGGGCTGCGGCTCAGCGATAAGCACGCCGTCCAAAGACGCGTCGGCGGCGCCGGCGGCGACCCCTACCAGATCAATTGCCCGCCCGGACATGTGGTCACCGGCATCAAAGGCGGTGCCGGAAAAATGCTCGATAGCATCAGCATTATATGCACAAAATTACAATGAAATTATCTAACTACCCGTCCCAAATCGCATCATTAAGCCTCCTTGCTTGCCTCGGCCTCACGAGCAGTGCGTGCAGCGGGTCATCGCAAAAACCCGACCCCGGCGCGCTTCAGGAAGATGGCTCGCCCCAAGAGGCGGGCGGGGAAAAGGCCACCTCGAAGGAAGAGGTCTCCGCGATTCAGGCCGCTGCTCCGAAGCTTGACCCGCCGACGCCGAGCGATCTGGCGCGTTTTACGGCTCAATTCGCCGGTGATGGCCCCTTGAAAGCGTCGATCAAGACCGAGCTTGGGACGATTCATTGCGCGCTATTTGAGGCGCAGGCGCCCGTGGCGGTCGCCAATTTTGTGGGCCTGGCCACCGGCCAAAAAACCTGGATCGACCCGAGCACCGGGCACGAGAAACACGATACGCCATTTTATGATGGCACCGGCTTTTATCGGGTGATTCCGCACTTTTTCATCCAGGCGGGGGACCCTACCCTGACCGGCGTGGGTGGGCCGGGGTATCTATTGCCCGACGAGATCTCCGATGAGCTCAGCCACGCGATGCCCGGCACCCTGAGCATGGCCAATCGCGGCAAGCCCGACAGCGCCGGGAGTCAGTGGTTTATCACGGTCGCCCCGATTCCCCACCTCAACGGGCGCCATACGATCTTCGGGCAATGCGACGATCTCCAGGTCATTCGCAGTATTGCGACCGTCCCCACGGGGCCGGATGACCGTCCGCATGAGCCGCCCAAAATTCTCAATATTCAGTTTTCGCGCGGCGCAGCAAACTAATCGCAGGGCTTGCGATTATTCGTCCGAATCCTCTTCGGCCTGGCTATCCGCGTCCAGGCCCTGCGACTCGTCTTCCGCCTTGGGGCGGCGGCGAAGAGACCAGCGCCGCCGGTTGAATACGTCCGATAGCCCGGGCAGCTCCTCGCCTTCGACGCCGCCTGGCGCGGGCACATCGGCAGCGTCTTCCTCGAGATCTTCGCGTGAATCTTCGGCGGCTTTTTCGCCCGCCGTGCGGTTGCGCTTGACGCGCATGCGCCCGCGTGCCGAGGGCTTAAGCGCCTGGTCGTTGGGGATAAATCGCACTTCCATGCGCACCTCAAAAGACAGCGTCGTCAGGATCTTGGCAAGCTCCCCGCCGAGGTCAGCGCTCTCCAAAAAAAGGCGCACCTCGTTGGAAGCGATGCGCAAAAATTCGCGCTTGGTGGTGTCGACCTGCTGCAGGATGAAGTTGATGACCTCGCGCGGCAACTTCACCCCGCCCAGGCGCGCGCGAAACCCGTCCGAGCCGCGCGAGGAATCGTGGCTATCATCGTCGCTTGGATCGGCGGCGCGCGACGCGGCGGCCTTTGCGCGCGGATTGCCCGAATCCGCGTTGCCTGAACTCGACGCCTCAGAGCTTTGAGGATCGACACCCACCCGGCGCAGAATTCCGGGCACCAGCCCTTCCAGGGAGCGCAGCAGCCGGGTAACCGACTCGGGATCATGCGGAATACTCCAGCCCTCAACCTCGAATTCGGAGTCTTCAAAAAGATGCTCATCATCGAAGTGATCGTCTTCCTCGAAGCCAAAGGAATCATCTTCGCGCGGCTTTGATTTCGGGTGTTTTTTATCTTCGCTCATCCATTGCTCCCACAGAGTATACGCGTCATTTTTTGCGCCCTTGGGCGCCTGTCGACTCGCCGATATCTCAGCGATAAATATTTTGAACCACGATGGTCTCGGAGCGCTTCGGGCCAACCGAGACGAGCGCGATCGGCACCTCCAGCAGCGTTTGCAGGCAGCTCAAAAAGTGGCGCGCCGCCGCCGGTAATTCCTCCAGCACGCGCACGTCGCTGATATCCTCGCGCCAGCCCGGAAGCACTTCATAGATCGGCTCGAAAGTGGCGAGCACTTCGGGGTCCAGAATGGGTTCACTATATTCATTTCCGCCCGGATCGCGATAGCCCACGCAGATCTTGACGTTATCAAGCCCCGAGAGGACGTCGAGTTTGGTCACGGCGAGTCCGGTGAAGCCGTTGACGCGCGCCGCGTAGCGCAGCGCGGCCACGTCGATCCACCCGCAGCGGCGCGCGCGCCCGGTGCTGCTATATTCCTTGCCGCTATCGCGAAGATGCTGGCCGATCTCATCGTCCAGGCCGGTGGGAAACGGCCCGGCCCCCACGCGCGAGCAATAGGCTTTGGTGATGCCGATGGTCCCGTCGATGCGCGCCGGCGCAACCCCCGCGCCCACGCACGCCCCGGCGCTTGTGGTATGGCTGGCGGTGACGAAGGGATAGGTCCCCAGCGAGACGTCGAGCATGGTGCCCTGGGCGCCCTCAAACAGGATATTTCGCCCGCGCGATATGGCCTCATGCACGAAGCGATTCGCGTTTCCCACAAACGGGGCGATGCGCGGCGCGCAGTCGAGCAGGTCGTCGATGACCTGGTTAAAATCCAGCGGCGCATGCCCGTACCACTGAAGCAGCGCGTTCTTCTCGGGCAGGGTCGCGCGGACCCTTTCGACCAGGCGCGCCTCATCGAGCAAATCGCGCACAAAGATCGAGCGGCGCCCGACTTTATCCTCGTAGCACGGACCAATTCCGCGCCCGACGCTGTCCATTTGCTCTTCGCCCGTCGCCGCCTCGCGCAGCGTATCGAGCACCCGATGATAGGGCATAATGATGCTGGCATCTTCGGCGATGAGCAGTTGTTCGTCGCGCTCCAGGTAGCCGCGAAGGCGCAGTGCGTCGATCTCCTGGATAAGAATCTCGGGGTCCACGACCACCCCGTGCGCGATCACACAGGTCTTATCGCTGTGCAAAATGCCGCTGGGAATCAGGTGAAGCACCGTCTTTTGGGGCACGCCATCCTTTTGAACCACCAGGGTATGCCCGGCGTTGTTGCCGCCCTGAAATCGCACGACGATATCGGCGAATTCGGTATAGAGATCAACAACTTTGCCTTTCCCTTCATCGCCCCACTGGGCGCCGATGATGACGTTTGCTGCCATGGTATTGCGCCACGTTTTGGATGAAACCGGTGAATATCAACCCGCATGGACTCAGGAGCTATGAGCCTTCGCGTAGACCTGCTGGGCGGCGCGAAGCGCCACGCCCGACTCAACCTCCATGCCCAGGTCGGCCAGCGCCAACTCCAGGATACTCAGGGCCGTCAGAATATCGCTGCGCTCAAAAAACCCGATATGCCCGATCCGAATCACTCTGGGTTTGAGGTCATCCTGGCCGCCGGCGATCGTCGCCTGGTAGCGCTCACCCATGATTCGCACCAGTTCCGGGGCCGAAAACCCGTCGGGCAGGATGATCGCGGAGACCGCGTCACTCGGGCTCTCGGCGAGCAGGCTCAAGCCCAGGGCGCGCGCGCCGGCGCGGGTCGCCTCGGCGTTGAGGCGATGCCGCTCAATCAGTGCTTCCCGCCCCTCTTCCATCATCATTTTCAGCACGACCTGGGCCGCGATAATCTGGGTGATTCCGGGGGTAAATGCGGTCTGGTCGCCAAGCTGTTTTTTCTTCTCGCGCACCAGATCAAAATAATAGCGCGCATGATCGGAGCGCTCCGCGCGCTCCCAGGCGCGCGGGTTGGCGGCCACAAAACCAATGCCCGGCGGAATGCCGAAGGCTTTCTGGGAGCCCGCCACCATAATATCGACGCCGAGGGCGTCCATGGGCAATTTATGCACGCCGAGCGCGGTAATCGCATCGACCGCAAAGAGCGCATTCGAGTGCGCGCGCACAACCTTTGCAATCTCGCCGACCGGATGCATCACGCCGGTCGAAGTCTCACTGGCGGTCAGCGTCACCAGGGTGCACCCGGGATTGGCGGCCAGCGCCTGCGCGACCTGCTCGGGGCGCACGCTTTTTCCCCACTCCACGCCAAGTTCGACCACATTCATCCCGTAGGCGCGCCCAACCTCGGCCCACCGCTCGCCGAACTTTCCGCCGCCAATGCACAAAATGGTGTCCTCGCGGCGGGTGAAGTTGATCATCGCCGCCTCGAAGGTCCCGGTACCGCTGGCAGTCAGCGTGAGCACCGGGGACTCGGTCTCAAAAAGCCACGCGAGCCGGGCGCGCACGTCGGCGAAAACCTCGCGAAATTCCGGCCCACGATGGTGGATAATGCTTCTGGCCATCGCCAGGCGCGCCTCTTCGGGAATGGGCGTGGGGCCGGGGGCAAGCAGATACTTTTTAGACATGATTAACCTCGTGAGAGCCGCGAAAAAACGCGCGCTTAAAACACCCTTTCAAACGCTCAAATGGGTACAACTGCCCGGGGGCGAAGTCAACGAAACGCCGCGCCAGACTTGACATCCCCCCCCGGCGTCCCCATGATTCCCGTGCCACGGCGAAGATCACCTTCGCCCCCAACCCGCCGCTTGTGCGCATCACCGCGCACCAGCCGCCATCAACGGACTAAACGCCATGCGTATTTTTTACCTGATTCGTTTGCGCTGAATCGCTTCGCAATTTTTTGTGATGCAATCGCACGACTTTTCGCAAGCCGAAGAGTCTTTTTGCGATGCGCGAATATTGGGTAAAGACGCAAGTTGTTGGCTTTTTAGAAAAAACGGCATCCGCCGCGATTTTTAGATCCCCTGTCTTCTCCAATTTTGCCCGCGCATCGTTTTTGAGACCCCACGGCGCTCAAAAACCAATGGAGAATATTATGAAATCGAAGACTCATATACCCGAAGTACAGCAAAAACAGACCTATCGCGCGCTGATTCTGGCGGTGCATACCCCCGATAAAAGCGACGAGGATATGGAGCGCTCCTGCTCCGAGTTGAAGCTGCTGGCGAATACGCTCGGCGTCGAAGTCCTGGGACAGGCGATCCAGCGGCGCGCCGGCACCCGCGCAACGCTGATCATGGGCAAGGGGAAGTTGCGCGAGATCGCGCTGCTCACCGGCGGCCCCGGGGTGGATGGCGAGCTGGTCGCAGAGCTTGAAGAGGAGGAGTTCGAAGACGATAGTCTTGAGGACTTCGAAGAGGATTCTATCCAGGAAGAAGACGACCTCGCTGAAGATATGGATGAAGACGGCGAAGATACCAGCGCCATCGCGCCCGGCGAGGTGAATCTGGTGCTGGTGGATGCCGATTTGAGTCCGCGCCAGCAGCGCGCGCTGCAGGCCGCCCTCGGCGTTCAGGTCCTGGACCGAAGCGCGGTGATTCTGCGGATCTTTGAGCAGCGCGCCCAGACCCGGGAGTCGCGCCTGGAGGTCGAAATCGCGCGGCTTCGCTATGAGATGCCGCGCCTTCGGGACAGCCATACCGGCGATGACCGCCGCGGTGGTGGCGGCGGCGCCGGGGGCATCGGCGGGCGCGGGGCGCGCGGGCATTCCAACCTGGAGCTTGCCCGCCAGCGCGCGCGCGACCGTGTGGCTGAGCTGCGGCGTGAATTGGCCGAGGTCCAGGCGACCGACTCCGCGCGGCGCGAGCAGCGAAGTGAGACCTTCCAGGCGGTTTTGGTCGGATATACGAACGCCGGAAAGTCGACATTGATGCGCGCACTTACCGGCAGCGACGTGCTCGTCGAGGATAAGCTATTCGCCACGCTTGGCACGACGGTTCGCCGGCTCGATCCCCCCACGAAGCCTGAGATTCTCATCTCGGATACCGTCGGATTTATCACCAATTTGCCGCATGAATTGGTCGCGTCCTTTCGCTCGACGCTCGATGAGGCCGGCGACGCCCAACTGCAGATAATCGTGGTGGACGCCAGTGATTCGCAGTGGCGCGAGCAGCTAAAGGTAACCCGCGAGACGCTCGCCTCCATCGACGCTCCGAGCATTCGCCAGCAGGTCGTCTTCAATAAGATCGACCGACTCGACCCCCAGGCCCGCCAGCAACTCGACCTCGGGATTAAGAGCGCGGGCATCGGAAAAGCGCTCAAAATCAGCGCGCACTCCGACGAGGGCGTCGCCGAGTTGCGCGCCCGGATCATCCAGGCTCAGGAAGATGCAATGAGCCGCGCGACCCTGCTCGTCCCCTTCAAGATGGGACGGATCGTGGGTGAGATTCACGAAAACGCGCATATCATCGAGGAGAAATATACCGCCGAAGGCACCTCTTTTAAATTGCTCGCCCAACCTCGTTTTATCGAGCGTTGGGAGGGAATGCTGAAGGGATAACGCCCATCGATAACTGAAACCCGACGCCTGTTGAGCGCTCGCATCAAGCCGGCCGAAATCGATTCGCGCCGGCTTTCTTTTGCATGGCGCCGCCCAATTCAAGCTCGAGCATTGCGGGGCAAAGGCGGGATTCCGACCAGTCAATTTGCCGTTTGAGTTCGTCGCGCCCGACATCCTGGGCAGCCGGGCCCGCGAGTATTCTGAGCGCCTCGAAGAGCGCGCGGGCGTCTTCCGAAAAGGCGCTGAGATCGACGGCTTTTCGGGCGACGGGTTGGCGCTGGCGCCGGGCCTTTCGGGGCGCGGCGCGCCCGCGCAAATCAAGGCTGAGTTGCGGGGCATCTTTAGGCCGCTCGAAGACATGGTTGAGGATATCGCGCGCGTCGCGCACGCACGCGGCGCCCTCGACGAGCAGTTGATTGCAGCCGGCGGCCAGCGGCTCATCGGGGGCGCCCGGCACCGCACAGATCGGGCGACCCAGCTCGGCAGCGGCGCGCGCGGTGAGCATGGTGCCGCTTTCGACGCCCGCGCGAATAACCACCGTGGCCCGGCTCAGCGCCGCGATCAATTCGTTACGCCGCTGAAAATGATACGGGCGTGGAACGACGCCCAACGGATACTCGCTGATGAGCGCGCCGTGCTCGACGATGCGCTCAAAGAGCGCTGCGTTTCGCCGGGGTGTGGGTCGCTCGACACCCCCGGCGAGCACGGCGATGCTCGGCGCACCCGCGTCGAGGCAACCCTGGTGAGCGGCGGTGTCGACCCCGAGCGCCCCGCCGCTAACAGTCATCACGCCCGCGCGCGCCAGATCCCCGGCGACCTGCTGCGCCAGGGCGGCATGGGAGCATTGAACCCTGCGGCTTCCGACCAACGCCACCGACGCGTCCAGGGCACCTTTGGCGAGGCTGCCGCGCAGGTATAAAAAAACCGGCGGATAGCGCAAATCGAGCAGTTCCTCGGGATAAGCGGGGTCGCCGATGGCCAGAAGTTGGCCACGGGCGCCGAGCATGCCCAGCTCGCGGGCGTAGGCGTCTTCGGGGTCGTTGCATCGAAGGCGCTCGAGCACGCGAAGTTGAGCTTTCTCGCCAATATTTACGCGCTCAATAGTCGCGCGCCGGGTGCCCTCTGCCTGGGTAAATAGCCCGGCGAGGTTTCCCTCGACGGCATTGAGCAGGTCGAAAAACCGCGCAAAACCGATGCCTGAAACCCGCCAGATTCCCCAGCGAGCCGCGCGCTCCGCGGCCGAAATATCGCTGAAATTCGCCACGATCTTCTTTCTGTCATCATTCTCATTCATCTCAAGAATCCCGCTCGATGCGTGCCGATATCGGCTGATGGATGCGTCTTGAATCCTCGGGTTTCAGAGCGTGCGCCCACGCTCCCCGTTAGTGTTTTCGACAAACCGTCGCGATTTGTTGCGCGTTGGGGCCAAGAAAATCAAAAAGCCCGCTTTCGCGGGCTTTCAGACGGGCATTAATGAGAGCAGCTCTGTTTTGCTTACTCGGTCACCTTGGCCAAAATGACGGTGATATTATCCTCGCCGCCGTTCTCGTTGGCGACTTCGATCAGGCGCGTGCAGAGTTTTTCTAGGTCCTCTTCTTCCCGAAATAACTGCTCAATTTGACCGTCTTTGATCATATCGCTGAGCCCGTCGGAGCAGAATAAAAAGATATCGTCGACCTGCATCTCTTCAAAGTGCACGTCGACCTCGACCTCGTCGGCCAGACCGCATGCTCGAGTGATGACATTTTTATAGGGGAAGTACTCGATATCTTCGGCGGCCAGGATCCCCATGCGCACATATTCATTGGCCAGGGAGTGGTCTTCGGTGCGCTGCTCGAGTTTGCCGTCGCGGAATCGGTAGGCGCGGGAGTCGCCGATATTTGCGAAATACGCGCCCTCATTGGTGAAATATCCCAGCACGATGGTGGTCCCCATCCCCTGGTATAACTCACTCTCGGAGGCGGCGGTGAAGACCGCAGCGTTGGCGCTTAAGACTGCCTCGCGCAGGCGATACTCAATGAGATCGACCTCCTCGCCATTCTCACCGGTGGGCGCCTTGGTTGAGTACGCGTCCTCAGACATGGTCTCGCGATAATATTCGACCATCGCCTTGATGGCCATCGCGCTGGCGACTTCGCCCGAGCGATGCCCGCCCATCCCATCAGCCACGACACATAATGCTTCCTTCCCGTCGGAGAGGTAGAAGTCATCTTCATTATGATCTCGTGTACTGCCGACATCAGTCATCCCGGCACAAATAAGCTTCATGTACGCTTCCTAAACGGACCCAAGTGGGATCAGAACGAATTAGTTGGGCAAAATTCGCCCCATTGCTGCCGGAGTATAGGCGCTGTTTGGTGGGAGGTAAAGAATCCCGGGAAATAGACGTTTTTACCCCGCTGCCCTCGCGCCCAGCCACCTGCGATGCGCCCGATATTAATTGCCGTCATACTCCATGCGCACGCCTTGCCAGGTGGCCGAGATTCCGGAGGCCTGGGCGGCGCCGTTGGGGTCACTGGTATTTCGCATGGTGCCTTCGAAGACGCCGTTCTTGAGCTCGTCGACGATGCCATCGGAGGTCAACTCGACCAGGGTCGCGTCGCCAGCGATGCTCAGCCCCACATCATATTCGAGGTTATCCACCAGGAGGTCGGCCAGGCCAAAGACCGTCGACACCGCGGTATCACAGGCGCCGATCGCATCGAAGCAGCTGCCGTCGAAGGGGCTCGGGGCGCAGATCTGGCCGTTGCTGTCGGCGATGGCACCAACCAGCCCACCGCATACCCAGCCGGTGAACGCCTCGTTGAGCGAGGACGCCTGCCCGTTGGTGATCTCGGGGATGATGATATTATTGAGGACATGCATCATCAGGCGCCCGTAGCGCAGCGAAAGGGGATGGCGGTCGATCTGAATCTGGTTATAGGCGACGACGCGCCCGGTCCATTCCGAGCTCAGGACGCCCAGGTTGCCAAGTTCTCCGTCGCCGTCGGCCTGAATATTGATCGCGCCGCAATCCGCGGGCGAATTGGCGTCGCAATTCCAGCGCCAATATAGGGTGATTCCCAGCCAATTATCGGTGCCGCGGAACTCATAGTCAGAGTACATCTTGCCGATGGTCAATTCGCTATGGACTTCCAGGTTTGCGACGACCGCACGCAGGTCGCGCCCGGCGTCGCGAATTCTGCGCAGGGCGTCGTTACTCTCGACGGCATTATTGACCGCATTGACCAGCACATCATCGAGTCCCGTGAGATCCATAAAAAGATCGAGGCCGCCGCCGACGATGCCGCCGACAAAGGTTCGAATCAAATCCATAAGCCCGTCATAGAGCCCCTGGCCGGGGTTATCGAAGATATTGAGTACTGTCATGATCGTGGAGCCCACCGAGCCCGAATCGGCCAGCGCCTGGCTGAAATCCCAGTGACTGGTCACGTCGTAGCGCCCCACCGGGTTGAGCGGGATAAGCTGGAGCAGAAGCTCGCGCTTGGTCACCCGGTCGGCTTCCATGACGATATCCTCGGCGCAGCCCGCCGCGGCGATCTGGCCGGCGTCGCCTTCGGCGCGCGCGGTGATCACGAAGCGCTGGCGCATGCCGAGGTCTTCAAAGAGGGGCTTTACCTGGGTCGAGGCGGCGGTGCGCCGGTCCAGCTCGGGCACGCCGTGGTCGCGGTAGGGGTGAAATTGCGCGCAGCTCAGCTCGGAATTGCGATAAAGGCGCACGTCGATATTGCTCAAGCCCATCACCGTCGGGCTGGCGTTGACCAGGGTGATCTCCAGGCCGCCGGTCTCCAGGGCTTCGATACTGACGTCGAAGTCGACCGCGTTCGACAGCTCATGATCGGCGCGCACCCGCAGCGTGCCGGGTTGGGCGCCCAGGCGCAGGTCGATGGTCGCCGCGCCTTCCGCGTTCGTCGTGCCATTATAGGCCGAGAGGTTCGCCAGATCGGCCGGCTCACCCTCTGCGGGCTCCAAAATCTCATAGCCAATGATCTGATTGGCCGCGGGCGCGCCGGTAACCTTATCGTATAAAAAGACCTTCAGGCCCACCGATTCAGTGACATTGCCGATCAGACGCGTCTCACCGGCGGCCACCAAAAAATACTTATCGTCGAGCCGCGGAACAGTCGCGTCATCGGTATTTCGAGCCTCGTCGACATTGGTATTGACCTTCGCATCGCCGCACCCCATCAGCGGGGTGGCAAGCAGGCCAATCGCCATCAAAAACAACATCAATTTTGAGTTAAAAGAAGCCATTGAGCTCTCACGAGTTTTTAGACATTCACAGTTGTTGTCGACAATCTCCGTTCAACTCTATCAGCTGGAGGTCTGCCGATCAATTACGCGCCCATTAAATCCGAACTTCCCAAAACAAAAAAAACCGGAATTTGACACAAAAAAACGCCCTCGCCGTGTCCAGGACGAGAGCGTCTTAAATGATTCGCGTTGCCCGAATCACAAGGGCGTCAGACGCGAAAAAACCGGTACTATTCGAGCATGCTTCGCAGCATCCAGGCGGTCTTCTCGTGGACCTGCATGCGCTGGGTGAGCAGGTCGCAGGTGGGCTGGTCGTTGGCCTTCTCGGCGATGCTAAATGCCGCACGCGAGGTGCGCGCGACGACTTCGTTGGCCTCACAGAGGTTGGCGATCATCCCGGTCGCATTGGGAATCTCGTCGTCTTCCTCGATGACCGACAGCGCGTTGAATTGCTTAAAGGTTCCCGGCGCCGGAAAGCCCAGCTGGCGAATGCGCTCAGCGAGTTCATCCACCGCTCCGGCCATCTCGGTATACTGCTCCTCAAACATCAGGTGCAGGGTCTGAAACATGGGTCCGGTCACATTCCAATGATAATTATGGGTCTTCAAATACAGCGAATAACTATCCGCCAAGACCTTCGACAATTCCTTTGCGATCGCGTCGCGGGTGGACTTCTCGATTCCGATATCAATATTCATTGAACCTCCGTTGGTGGTAAAACTTCTCAATTAAAGCCATTGCTGGCGGCCAGTTTAATCGACCTGGCGCGAGGCGCGACAGGCGTGCGCAGACAACGTAGGGCCCGCGGCGGATATTTCAAGCATTCATCTAAATTCATCCCTTCGCGCCCCCGGATTACCCACCGGCCGACGCGCGCGCGTTGAGTGTTTGCGCGGGATCTTGCACGATGGCAAATCGCGACTTTTTCATCTCACTGAACGCGTTCAATCGGGCCAAAACTCTCACGCAACCAAGTCGAGGCATCACCGTGACCCACGCGCCCCTAAATCCCGCCGAGCAGCCCCGGCGTATCGTCGCGCAAACCCGCGCCCACTTAAGCGCGACCCTCTTCGACGTGCGCGAACTTCGCTTTGCTCACGCCCGGCCCGAGGCGGATCTTCCCGACTATATGCGCAGCGCGTCGGGCATTCGGCGCTGGCAGCGCTATTTTGCGATCGTTCAGGATGATGTGCACGCCATCGGCCTGCTCGAGCGCGACAGCGGCGCGCTCGAGAGCATCTTGCTCCCACGCGGCGCGGATGGGCGGCGCGTCTTCAGCGACGCGCTCGGAAATAAGGCGCTAAAGATGGATCTGGAGGCCTGTGTGGTGCTCGCAGACGGGCGTTTTGTGGCCTTCGGATCGGGCTCCACGCCCGCGCGCGAGGTCGTCGTGATCATACGGCCCGACCGCAGCGTGCGCGTGGTTCCGGCGAGCGAGCTCTATGCACAATTTCATGCGCGCCGCGATTTTTCGGGCTCCGAACTCAATCTGGAGGGTGCGCTGGTGCGAGGCGACACGCTGCGCGTCTTTCAGCGCGGAAACGGCGCGCCGCTGCACGAACTTTCGCCGCTCAACGCCTTTGCCGATATGGACGTCGTCGATTTTGTGGCCTGGCTCGACGGGAAAGCAGGCGTTCCGACGCTGGGACCCGCCACGCAGGTGGTGCTGGGCAAATGGGATGGAGTGGCGTTTGATTTTACGGACGCGGCGCTTCTGCCCGATGGGCGCATCGCGTTTATTGCCGGCGCCGAAGACTCACCCGATGCCTACCAGGACGGCGCAATCGTGGGCTGTCGATTCGGCATCCTCGACGGCGATAAGGCCTGGATATGCGATATTTTTGATGAAAATGGCGCCCGCTCGATGCTCAAACTCGAAGGCATCGAGTTTCATCAGACGGGCGCCGACGGCAGCTTCGAGTTCCTGGTGGTCGCCGATATGGACGACCCGACCTCGCCCGCCCCCATCGCGCGTCTGCGCGTGATGGGGGCGGGCTGAGCGAAGCGCATATCAGGTGCGCCAGCGCTGATTCGTCCAGGCCTGGTCCCAGAACATATATTCGTAGCGCGCGCTGAGCACGAATGCCTCTTTGGCGCGCGCCCTCCCCGCCCTGTCGGTCTCGTCGGCAAAGCGCTGCATGCGCTCCAGCAGACTTTCCATAAACGCATTAAAGCTCGGGTCGGCGTACATGCGCAGCCAGTCGGCATAGGGGTGCGAATCCTCAATCGTGCCGCCGAGCTCGGCCAGAATATGCTGGCCCAGGTTGATATACAGCCAGGGACACGGCACCAGCGCCGCGACACCCTCGGCCAGCGTGCCGCGCATCGCGGTCGAAATCATATGATTCTGATAGGCGCGGTTATCCGGCGTTAATTCAAGCGCGGCGATATCGCCGGCGTCGTAGCCCAACTTCTTGCCGTAGCCAGCGTGCAGCTCCGCCTCGGTCACCAACCCGAGCCGGGCCATATCCAAAAACCACAACTTGTCCACCGGCGCCACGCACCGCGTCGACACAATCGCCGCCGCGTCCGAGAAGCCCTCCAGATAACGCGCGTCCTGCATCTGATAGAATTTGAAAATATCCGAATCCAGCGTGCCTTCGGCCAGGGCGAGGATAAAGGGATGCTGATACGAGGCATTCCAGGCGTTGCCAGCCGCGTCGATACATGCCTGGGCGAAGGGGGGAATCGTGAAGGGACTTTCGGTCATTTTAGCTCCAATTTTGCTTAAAATAATAAAATCAATGGGTGAGTACCCATTCAACACTTTATAACAGATTGAGGCTTCTCAGGCGCGGCTCAGCAACTTCGCCGAAGGTCTTGTCGAAGATGAGTGCCTGGCGCTGGCGGCTGAAAAGGCCCAGCGAAATTCGCTCCAAATCCGGCCATAAGGCAAGACTTTTTTGCTCCTCGGGCATATCGGCGAGGATGGGGTGGATGACGTCAAAGTGGGTCTTGAGGGTGAGTCCGACCAGGTGGCGCCAGGAGGAAAGCGTCGACTTGGGAAAACGCTTGAGCGACTTCTCGATATAGACCCACCCGAAGTCCTGGTGGCCCTCTTCGTCCTCGACGGTCGCGTCCAAAACCGCGCGCACAGTCGGCTCCTGGCAGCGCTCGCGCAGGTCGGTGATATACCCGTAGGAGAGCGTCTCATTGATCGCGACCATGGTGATCGCGGTGTGCAGCGCACGCTCCCCCATCGACGCGGCGAGGAACCCGGGCGGATCTTCAAGGGTGATGGGATCCGGGAAGCGCGCGACGCCGCCGAGTGCGCGGCACATCCCGGCGCATAGCGCGGTGTGGCGCACCTCGTCGCCGATCAAATCCACGCCGCCGGCGTAGATATCCATCGGGTCACCCGCGCCGAGCACCTCGCTCATAAAACGCGTCATAATCTGGGTGGAGCGAAACTCGGTCTGAAATCGCTCCAGCCAGGTATGGCGCGCCTCGTTTAAGAGCGCACTGTCGAATTGGGTGGGATCAAAAGCCGAAAAGTCGACCTTTTTCCCCATCAATTCGTCGTGAAACTCGCCGAAAATACCGCCTGCAAACTGTGCTTGATGCGTCATATCTTAAATGCCCTCGCCATCGTCATCGGGGCAGGTCCCGCCGCCAAATACACAGGTTCCCTCGCCGCAGTCGTGATACATCCCGTAATTGCAGGCCATATCAGCCGGACAAAAGCAGCTGTCGACGATGCCATCATTGCAACAGGGCTCCCAGGTACCGGGCTCGGCGATGTCGGCATCATTGCCATTGTCAATATCCTCGCGGATATCTTCTTCGCGGATATCCACGCCCGCGTCGATTTCGGGGCAAGGCTGGCCGCCATAGGTGCAGGTGCCGTTGCCGCAGCTCTGATACATTCCATAGTTGCAGGCCATCATTGCCGGGCAAAAGCAGGAATCCACCACGCCGTCATTGCAGCAACTCTCCCAGGTGCCCTCCTCGGCGTCGGCTTGCGCGTCCGCGGCAGCGGCATCCTGGGGCTCATTGGTATCCGCGGGCTGACTTGTGTCCCCCGCCGAATTCGTATCCTCGGAGGCGATATCGTCATCGACCTGCCAGCCGGTATCGCCAGAAGTCGTGGCGTCATCGGAGCAAGCGACCACGCCCATGCCCAGCGCAAGGACCAGGAAGGTCACCAGGCTCAACCCCATGCCGCCGCCGGCGACGTTGACGCAGCCGGCAAAGACAAAGGCCGCCAAACACACGAATAAAAGAGGGAGAAATCGGACGCGTAATTTCATGATCGGGCCTGGATTATTAAAAGTTAGAAGACGCATTTAGTCTAACGAAAGGTGATTTTCACCACAAGACTTTTGCGCGATCGTCAGCCAACAAGTATCGGGCTGCTCAAAACTTGCAGTTCGCCTTGTGGGCATGCTAGGGTGCGCATGACGCCGGACGCGTTCTCTAAACTCGCCATCTTCCAAATGCTGGGGCGCTCAAGAGCTCCGAGTCTGAAGTATTGCGGGAGATATCCCGCTCCGGTTGGTTTGGAAGCCCTTTTCACGCATGCTGCAACGTCGATTTATCTCATGAAATATCTCTCACGCCCTTTACTTATTGGCTTTGCACTCACCACACTCCTGGCCGCTTCCTGCGGCTCATGTGGGTCGTGCGGGTCCAGCGAGCCGGATGTTGTGCCGCAAACCCCCGACGCAAGTATCGCTGTGGCCGAGCCCGATACGGCGGCCGATGAGGCGGCCAAGCTGCTTGAGCAAGCCCGCAAGAACGCGGAAGTCCTCGGCTCTCAGGTCGGGTTTGACCGGATGACGGCAGCGCGCTTTTTCGCCTCCGAGCTTGAGGGACTCAAGAAGAAAAATATTGATACGCCCTCGGTCAAGCGCGCCGCGCAGCCCGTCGATACCGGGGCCATTGACCCCGCCGGGGTGCGGCGGGTTTTCAATGCCCGCCACGGTGAGTTGCAGGCGTGCTATGAGCGCGCGCTTAAATCCGACCCCGCGCTGCAGGGCAAGGTAACCCTGACGGTTCGCATCGGTGAGGGCGGCGCGCCGAAGATGACGCGCGCGAGCAGCAGCCAGCTCAAGAGCAAAAGCGTGCTCGATTGCATGGAGCGCACGAGCAAAAAATGGCTATTTCCCGAGCCCCAGGGCGGCACGGTGCTGGTGAATAAGCCCTATACTTTTCAGCCCAAAATTTGACCGACCGCCAAAGCTGAGATTTTCAAGCACGCCCGGCGCCCGCACCGCCGGGCGTTTTGATGATCACGCGGTCGCCTGCGCGGACCTCGACGGTGCATTTGCCCGGAAGTTGGCGTATTTGGCCATCGCGTTGCAAGAGATTTTCACCGACCAGCGCGTCTTCGCCGCCCTCCAGCCCCCAGGGGGCGCGCGTGCGCCGCTCCGTCATTAAAGTGACGGTCGCTGGCGCGTCGAATTCATAGGCGCGCACCACGCCGTCGCCGCCCGCAAACGCCCCCCTACCGCCCGAGCCGCGCCGCACCCGATAGGCCGCGACCCGAAACGGATACGCATGCTCGAGCGCCTCCACCGGGGTGTTGAGCGTATTGGTCATATGCGTCTGGACCGCGCTCTCGCCGGGGTAGCCCCGGCCGTCTTTTCCCAGCCCCGCGCCGCTTCCGCCCGCGATGGTTTCATAATAAGCGAACTGGGAATCCAGCGCCGTGGCGCCGCTTCGGCGCGGGTGCGTCCCGCCGATTAGAATATTATTCATCGACCCGCACGACGCCGCGGGCATCTGCGCGGGGAGGGCGCGCGAAAACGCCCCGATCACCACGTCGGTGATGCGCTGGCTGGTCTCCACATTGCCGGCTGCAACCGCGGCAGGATACTGCGCGTCGACCAGACTTCCCGGCTCGGTGATGAGCCGCACGCAGCGCATATAGCCGGCGTTTGAGGGCAACTCCGGCGGGGCAAGGCAGCGAAAGACATAGAGCACCGCCGAGAGGGTCACCGCGCGCGGGACATTGAGCGGCCCGCGGGTCTGCGCCGCGGTGCCGCGAAAATCGACCGTCGCCTCGGCGCCCGAAATCGTGAGCGCACAGCGAATCTTCAGCGGCCCATTGCCCATGCCATCGTCGTCGAGGAAATCCTCAAATTCCCACCGGCCATCGGGCATCTCCTCGATGATTCGGCGCATAAATCGCTCGCTATAATCCTGCAAATTTTGGCCGGCGGCCAAGAGTTTTTGCGGCTGGCGCTCGAGCTGCTCGCCCAGGCGCTGGCGCCCGCGCAGGTTGGCCGCGATCTGGGCGCGCAGGTCTCCGCGGCGCTCCTGAGGCGTGCGACTGGCGGCGGCGATTTCATCTTCGAGCGCGGCGCTCCAGGGGGTCGGTGCGATGCGAATGCCCTCCTCGTCGATGCTTTGCGACAGCCCCAGGCTCCCCGGGCTGACGCCGCCCACATCGGCGTGATGGGCGCGGTTTGCCACATAGAAACGCACCTGGCCATCGGCGCCAAAAACCGGCGAAACCACTGTAATATCAGGCAGATGCGTGCCACCCGCAAAGGGATCATTGAGCACGATATGCATCCCCGCAGACATCTCGATGGCATCGATGGCCGCGCGCACCGACAGCGGCGCGGAGCCCAGGTGCACCGGGATATGCGCGGCCTGGGCGATCATTTCGCCGGCGGCGTCAAAGAGCGCACACGAAAAATCGCGGCGCTCCTTGATATTGGGGGAGTAGGCCGAGCGCATCAACGTGGCGCCCATTTCCTCGGCGATCGACGCGAAAAGATGGCGAAATACTTCGAGTTCAATGGCGTTCATCACGGGGTTCCTTCAAAAAATTACTTGGCATCCGCGCCCGGGCGTTTACCTCTTCATTACCCGAATATTCGTAGCCCGAAAGTCATGCATTAAGCGGCACGTTCCGGAAAGATTGAGTCAACGTATACGCCCTTTTTATCAAAGCCACTTCAACAGACTTCACGGAGATTTGCATGGACTTTCGACTGCACGAGATTCATCCGGCGCTGGTGCATTTTCCCATCGCACTTTTGCCCTTTTCGATTGGCGCGGATATTGTCGGTAAACTCAGCGGGCAGCCGGCGCTGAGCCGGCTGGGCCGCCAGACCATCGCCCCGGCCGCGGCTTCCGCGCTATTTTCGGGCATCAGCGGCCTGCTCGCCCAGGAGCATGTGAATCTAAAGAGCGACGCGGCCATGCAGACGCTCATTACTCACCGAAATATCAATATCATGGCGACCGTCGGCACCGGATTGCTGGCCTGGCGCCGGCTGTCCATGCACCCCAAGGAACGACCGGGACTCCGCTATTTACTCGGCGGAATGGGGCTGGTCGCGGGGATGATCTATACCGCCCAGCTGGGCGGAAGGCTCGTGTATCGCGACGGGGTCGGGGTCGAAGCCGCCGATGGGATCTTTGAAGACCCTTCGGTGGATTACGCCCATGATGACCCCATCGACTTGATGCGCCAGACGGGAAAATCCCTGGGCGTCGGTGCCAAGCATCTGGTTCAGGAACTCGGCGAGGGAAAATTTGCGCCGGACCTAAATCCGCGCGCCTCGACCTGATCGACGGGCGCAATAAGATCGCGCTCAATCCGCCGCCGCCCTGCGCGTAAGGATCAGATGCTGCTGGTTTAGGCGCGCTTGCCAGCCGGGCTCGACCACGGTGGTGCCGCTATACTCGCTGATCACGGCCGGGCCGTCGAATTGGGCGCCTTCGAAAAGATCCGCGCGCGCGATAAGCCGCGCGGTCATCGGGTGCGGGCGAAAACCGACGCGAATTGGCTCGGATGGAATTTCGGCGGAGTTGTTGCCCCCAGGCGCGCGCGGCGCAGGGGTCGCCACATGGGCGCGGCTGCGCGGAATAAACGCGCGCAGCCGCAGCGCCACCGCCTCGATGGCGCGCCCTGCGGCGCGGTAACCGTAGAGGCGCTCGTGCTGGCGCTCGAAGTCTTCGCTGGGGTCGCTTAGCCGGGAGCCATCGGCGGCCCATGGGACTGGAATCGTCAGCTCAAAACTCTGCGCCTCATAGCGCAGGTCGAGCGACCATTCGCAGCGCACGATCTCTTCGCCATCTTCTTCGCCCTCCCCGAGAAGATCCCGGCGCGCACGCGCGTTGAGCGCGCCCAGGGTTTCGCGCAGCACGTCGGGCGCGCCGGCTTCGGTGGCGAGTAGTTCGGCGATGGGGCGCAAAAAAGTCTTGCTATAAAGGCGCTGGGCATCCGCATTGAGCATCCCCTGCGCCGATAAAAGCCCCGGGTTGCGCGGGATCAGCACCGTGGGAATATCCATTTTCTCGGCCAGCCGGCACGCGTGAAGTCCCCCCGCGCCGCCAAAGGCGACCAGCGCGAAGTCGCGCGGGTCGTGGCCCTGCTCCAGGGAGATGACCTTCATGGCACGCACCATATTGGCGTCGGCGACGTCCAAAATTCCATGCGCGACCGCGTCGGGATCCAGTTGAAGCGCGCCGGCCAGCTGCTCGATCACACGCCGCGATGCCTCGACGTCCAGCGTCATCTCACCGCCCAGAAATCGCTGCGGGCGCACCCGCCCCAGGTAGACATGCGCGTCGGTGACCGTTGGCTGCGCCCCGCCGCGCCCGTAGCAGGCTGGCCCGGGCGAAGCCCCGGCGCTCTTTGGCCCCACGCGCAGCGCCCCGCCCGCATCCACCCACGCGATGGACCCACCGCCCGCGCCCACGGTGCGCACATCCAGGGTCGCCACGTCCACCGGCAGCTCGCCAATCTTCGCATGCGCGCTCAGTGGAACTTCGCCGTCGCATAGACTGATATCACTGGATGTCCCGCCCATATCGAAGGTAATAGCGCGCGCGATGCCAACTTCTTCGGCCGCCGCGAACGCCCCGACCACCCCACCTGCCGGGCCCGACAGGACGGTATGCACCGGGAATCGAGCCGCAAATTCCAGCTCGCAGCGCCCGCCGCTGGATTGCAAAACCTCGATGCGACTGGCTGGCACGCGCTCTTCGAGAGCGCGCAGATAGCGCGCCATCACCGGGCCGACATACGCATTGACGGTGGTGGTCGAGGCGCGCTCATATTCGCGAAATTCGGGCAAAATCTCGTGGCTCAGCGAAAGATGCATCTTCGGCAAACGCCGCCGAATCGCGCGCCCCAGCCGCTGCTCGTGGTCGGGATTGGCATAGGCGTGCAACAGGCATACGCTCACCGCCTCGAAGTCCTGCCCGTCGCACCCCATTTGCAGCGCCCCGAGCACCCGCTCAATTTCGGCATCTTCCAATTTTTGCAGGACTTCGCCGTTATAGGCCATGCGCTCCAGCAGGCCAAAACACGCCGACGAGCCGACCAGCGGGGCTTCGCGCTGGATGTGAAAATTATAGAGTTCGGGACGATTCTGGCGGCGCAACTCCAGCAGGTCTTCGAACCCGGCGGTGCTTATCAGGGCGACGCGCGCACCGCGCCGCTCCAGCAAGGCGTTGGTGGCGACCGTGGTGCCGTGGATAAGATGAAGCGAGGCCGGCGAGTCCAGGGCGGCCGCCGCGTGCGCGATTCCTTCGGCGATGGCGCGCGACGGGTCCTCGGGAGTGGACAGGGTCTTGTGGATCACCACCCGATGGGCGCCGTCGGCGCCCACTTCGCGCAGGATGATATCGCTGAAGGTCCCGCCGGTGTCGACGCCCGCGACCTGATGCCGGGTGCCGGGCGATTCTTCAGGTGCGGGCGGGTCTTCGGGTGCGGGCGGGACGGACTTTTTCATGGGAAGATTCCGCGCTCGAGATAGACCTGATTGATGCGCTGAATCGCCACCGCCAGCGCGGCCGTGCGATTATCAACACCCTTCTCAAGGGCGAAGGCGCGCATTTCCCGATAGGCCGCGCGCATCATCGACCACAGGCGCGTGTCGACCTTTTCGAGCGGCCAGGATTCGGTGCGTTTATTCTGAAGCCACTCAAAATAGCTCACCACCACGCCGCCGGCGTTGGCCATCAGATCCGGGATGACCTCGATGCCGCGCTGCTTCAAGACGGCCTCAGCGCCCAGGGTGGTGGGTCCGTTGGCGCCTTCAACAACCAGCCGACAGCGCAGTTTTCGCGCAACCTCGGCGTTGATCTGATCCTCAAGGGCGGCGGGAATACAGATTTCGCAATCAAGCGCCCAGAAGGCGTCGTCGCTGATGGCCTCGGCGCCCGCAAATCCAGCGATGCCGCCGTGCTCGGTGGCATGCGCGGCCAGCCCGGCCGCCGCAATGCCCGTCGGATTCTGGATGCTGCCGGAGTGGTCCTGCACGCCGACCAATTTCGCGCCGAGTTTCTCCAGGAGCAACGCGCACTGGCTGCCCACATTGCCAAATCCCTGCACGATATAGCGGCACCCATCCAGGCGCACGCCATTCTCGCTTGCCCACTCCTGCACGCAATAGGTCACCCCCTGCCCGGTCGCCTTGTTGCGCCCGCGGCTGCCGCCCGAGGCGAGCGTCTTGCCGGTCACAACACCCTTATGCGCGTTCTTGTCCTTGCGGCTGTGGGTATTCAGATAGGTGTCCATCATCCAGACCATAATCTGGCTATTGGTCCCGACATCGGGCGCCGGGATATCGTATTCCGGGCCAATATTATTGCCGAGGTCATGGACGAAGCGCCGCGAGATGCGCTCCAGCTCATCGCGCGAATAGTCGCCCGGCACCAGGCTGATCCCCCCCTTGGCGCCGCCAAAGGGGACTTGAAGCAGCGCGCACTTCACCGTCATGACCGAAGCCAGCGCCTTGACCTCGTCCAGGGTCACCTCCGGGTGAAAGCGCACCCCGCCCTTATAGGGTCCCAACATATTATTATGCTGAATGCGATAGCCGGTGAAGAGCTGATACTCCCCGGAGTCCAGGCGCACCGGAAAATTCACGATGAGCTCGTTTCGCGGCTCAAATAAAATCATGCGAACATGCGCGGCCACGTCGATAAACCCCATCGCGTGCTCCAGCTGGGCGCGGTGGGTGAGAAAGAAGCTGGACTCATGGGCGTCGGAAAGGGATGTCTCGGGGGTCTGGGAAGTTTGTTGGGTCACTCGTTCGACTACGGGCTCAGGATTGAGATTATCGCTTTGCATCCTCGGAATCCTATTTATTTATGCGGGTTTTGCCAGCTTAATGCGCCGGATGGGCCCAAACGTTTAACAACGTGCTTGGAAAGCGTCAAGAATATGGTAAAGAGAGCCCAATAATTCCGGGCTGCGCATCCACCGACGACGTTGGGCAGGCAGAGGCAAGACATGCCTGGCTGCACGGAATAGCGATTCATTTAATTATCGTATGGCGACGCAGCCTAGATGCGTGGCATAAAAACACACCGTTAAATAGTGAACGGAACGATTCTTGCTATAGTTCATGTCGCTGTCAATTATTGGCCCTTTCCGTTGCTATCTTGGCGAGACGAGAAAAGTCCTATCACCGATTCGTTTGAGGAATAATGATGAAACACACGCGTAAATTAGCTTATTTTGGAATGCCGCTTCTGCTGGCATTCGCGATATCTGCGGGCTGCGCCCAGGATGTCGGGGATATCGACCGCACCCAGCCCAACCGCATCAAGAAAGCGGATTTGGAGGGGCGTTGGCATTTTCAGCGCACGGTCGTGGATGTGCCTGCCTCGGACGGCTTTACCTTCGTGGGAAGCACCGACCACAGCGGCATGAGCGAGATCAAGTGGGATATCACCGAGCACTTCCTCTACGGTCGCCGGCAGACCGAGCTGGTCGAGGGCGGGGATAACAAGGAAGAGAAAGGCGAGGATTATCGCGGCCAGGCGATCGCGGTATATCGCATCACCAGCCACTTCGACGTGCAGCGCCAGTATAATCCGAGCACCGGTGAGCAGAGCAACGTCATCGTTGAGAACTCCAGCGACCGCCCCTGGCATGAGCGCGAATTCATGCGCGTCGATTGGTCGCAGAACCTGGTGACCAACTACAATCTGGACTTCGAGGCGGAATCCACCGAGCCGGTGCCGTATTATGTCCAGGACCAGTACGACCCGGTCACCGGCGACCTGGTCCCCAACCCCGACGCGCCCGTTTTCGACTATGAGTCGAAGGGCGACAAAGAGGAGTTGGCGTATTTCGACATCACCAACCGCATCTTTGCGCGCGCCGGGCTGACCTACTACCCCGGCTACGGCATGATCCCGCTGTGCTGGCTGATCGGCGCAGAATTCCAGGAATGCGGCGCCGGTGAGTATACGATCCGCAATAGCTTCAAGCGCATCGACCCGGACCACCAGTACGTGCCCCAGCCCTATAAGGGTAAAGAGACCGAAGTTTTCGGTTATTTCACCACCGAGCGCAACACGTATGACTTCAAGGATGGCATCCGTGAGCAGAATAAGAAGCGCTACCTCAACCGTCATAACCTCTGGGTTAAATGGTATAACGAGGACGGAAGCCTGATCCCGGTCGCCGAGCGCGAGCTTCGCCCGATCGTGTATTTCGTCAACCGCGACATGCCCGACGACCTCAAGGCGGTCAGCCAGAAAGTTGCCGACCAGTGGAACGAGATCTTCAACGACTCGGTTGAAGCCGCTGGGTATTCGCTCGCCCCGGGTGAGCGCACCTTCATCCTGTGCCCGAATAACCCGGTGCGCGAGGGCGACCCCGCGCAGTGTGGCGAGGTCGGAAACTCCCCGCGCCTGGGCGATATCCGCTACTCCTTCATGGCCTATGTCCCCAAATTCATGGACTACGGTCTGCTGGGTCTTGGGCCGTCAAATAACGACCCGGAGACCGGCGAGATCATCAGTGGCATGGCGTATGTCTACCACTGGAATAATACCGCCGCTGAGGGCACCACGCAGATGGTCGAGTTGCTCAACGGCAACCGGAGCCCGCTCAATTATATCGACGGCGTCGACCTGACCGACTGGATTCAGCAGGTCAATAACCCGCAATCGGCCCCGGCGCGCACCTTCGATGTCAGCCCCGACGAGAGTTTCGTGCAAACGCTGGCCACCCGCTACCGCGGCGACCTGATTCCGGTGACCGCCGCCGATGTGGAGCTGCAGGAGACCCAGGGCTTCGACGCTTTCATCACCCCGCGCCTGGATCGCATGTATCAAAGCGGTGTTCTTAACGGGGAGCGGAGCGCCGCCAAGGGCCGCCTGCGCCAGCTGACCGGCACCTATATCGAGGATCTTCTGATCAACGATGAGATCCTGTTGGCCACCGGACATCAGCCCGGCATGCCGGTCACCGATGCCGATATGCAGGCGGCCAGTGTCGCCCGCGGCGGCTTCGCCAAGCACGAGTTGAACCGCGCGAAGATGCGCCATCATTTCGCCGAGCAGCGCAATATGTACCTGCCCGAGATGGCCGACGACGCCATGATGGGTCTGGCGCGCGAGCTGCAGGATGTGCCCAGCGATGAAGTCTATGACATCATCCGTGAGTCGATCTATACCTCGGTGCTTGCCCATGAGGTCGGCCACTCGCTGGGCCTGATGCATAACTTCGCCGGCTCCGAGGACTCGGTTAACTATTTCGACGACTACTGGAAGATCCGCGACGACGGCAACGTCGGCCCGCGCATCCTGGACCCGATCACCGACGATGAGATCAACAAGAAGATCTACAACTACGCGTATAGCTCCATCATGGACTATGCGGGTCGCTATACCATCGACGGATTGGGCGTGGGTAAATATGACCGCGCCGCCATCCTTTACGGATATGCCGGCAAGGTCGAGGTCTTCAAGGACCGCGGCAATGTGGCCCCGTCGATCTTCCGTGAGTGGTTTGAGCAGCGCGCCGATATCCTGAGCTTCGGCCAGTTCGGACCCAGCACGTACCACTATACCAAGTTCTACGACGACATGGGCTCCAAGCTCTATGAAGCCAGCAACCGCATGTTGGTCGACGTCAGCGATATTCGCGTCGACCAGAATAATATGCCCGACTGGTCCACTGCCGTCGTCGATGGCGTGGAGTACTCGCGTGTTCCCTACGTCTACTGCTCGCACACCAGCCTGAACCTGGGCGACAGCTGCCTGACGCGCGACTACGGCGCGGACTCCTACGAGCGTATGCAGAATATGCTCGATGACCTGGAGACCTGGTATATCCGTCGCAACTTCCCGCGCGGTAGCGTTGGAACGTCTTCCTGGGGCTATGTCTCCTCGTATTATAACCGCACCTACTCGCGTCTGAAGAGCTGGAACGACCTGTACGGTCTGTACTCGGCGATTCTTCCGACGGTGTATTCGGCCGGCACGGTCCAGGACTTCCTGACCCGCCCGGGCACCGGCTGGGCTGGTAAAACGTGGGCTGTCAAGAACGCGTTCAACTACCTGCTTCAGACGATCCTGATGCCGAATGTCGGCCAGTATGAATTGCTGGAGACCGCAGACGGCACCCAGCTGCTCACCGGTGCCGAGCGCTTTGTCACCCAGACCCTGGGCATCACCGACGGGCGCTACTATTCGAGCAGCTGGCACGACGGCACCCGCGAGTGCGGCTATTTCTGGTGGGAGTGCTTCCATCATATCGGGTATTACCTCGATAAGATCATGGCCATCGAGGCGCTCACCGACACCGAGACCAACTTCGTGGCGCGCTCCACGCCTGAGGATATCCGTGAGTGGGAAGTCGGTTATGCCAACACCTTCCCCAACGAGATTCTCGAGCTGAACAGCGCGATCATGTCGCAGAAATGGGACAAATTTGCCCCCTATCTGGAGAATAATCGGGTGAAGTTCCCGGACTATACCAACCCGAATATCCAGGCGCATGCCCAGCCGGTGGACCCCTACGCAACCTTCACCATCCAGCTTTACTGGCAGGTGCTGGGTCAGGCTCGCTTCCCGGACGCCTACTCGCGCAACTTCCTGGACGAGTCGCGTATCTTCCTGATGGGAACCGGAAGCGCCCCGGATATCAACCCGGATCGTCTGGTTGTGCTCCAGGATCCGTGGACCGGATACTCCTACGGCGCGGGCATGATGGAGCACGGCGTGAACCTCAACGACGGCAGTGGTGAGGCCATGATCAAGCGCGCCAATGAGCTGCTTCGCCGCTCCAATAAGTGCGACGATAGCATGAGCACGGCCACCCTCGACGACGATTGCGTCTCCGGGCTGAGCAACGGCCAGAAGGCCAAGGCAACCGCCGAGCTCAAAAGCTATATCGAGCTCATCAAGGTCGTGGCCGACCTGGCCCCGACGATGCGCTACGGCAACCCGTACGCACCCTGATCCATACTCAAGCGCCGCCGTGATCGGCGCTTGAGCGTGGTCTTGCAAAAACCCCCGCATGCCAGATGGCGCGCGGGGGTTTTTTCGTGCCAGTCATTGTCGACATCGGCCGCGCCGCGCTTACCCTTAGGCCATAGCTGTCTGCACTCGCCGGGGCCCGCTGAAGACAGCGCCGGATGGGAGAAGGACCGACGATTTTGCTCAACACAGCCGGCCTCATCAGTGACCCAGGGAGGACATCATGAAACAACACGCTTCGCGCACCATCGGCCTTATACTAGGGCTCATTTCGATGCTCATGCTGTCGGCTTGCGCCGCGACAAATAACCGCACCCAGCAAGACACCTCATCTTCACAGGCCTCCAACTCAAGCGCTGCCGAAGATCAGACCGAGGCCAGCGCGCCCGAGAAGATCCAGGACGCCGCCCAAACCACGGCGCGCGAGACCGCCGACGCCGCCAAACAGGTCGGGCGTACCCTGACCGCCACAGAGAGCGAGGAGGCGCGCAAAAACGCCCGAGAACAGCGCCAGCGCAACCTCGAAAGCATTGGCATTGGCGGCGGGCCGGTCGACAGCCAGACCATCGAAAAGCTCGATGCCATTGAGAACGACGCCGAAGAATATAAAGATCGCGTCGAGCAGGCCGGCGATAAAATCAGTCCCACCACCCGCCTTCGCTTCGAGCAGGTCCAGCAAAACGCCGAAGATCTGCGCGAGCAATACGACGCGATGGAGAAAGAATCCGACCTGGATTTCGCCGCCCTGGACGACCTATACGAAGACCGGGCAGAGCAAATTCAGGACGACTGGGAAGATGTCTCCCAACGCCTGCAAAGCGAGCTCGATAGCGGCGAGAACCCCGATGACTCGACCCAGTCCAACTAGTTGATTCCACGCGGCGCGCCCTGCCCGGCGCGCCGCACCTCAGTGGTTTATTTTGGCCCCCAAACCCCCGCCCGACCCCAGAAATCCCGCCCGCGCACGCCCTGTTCACCCCCAGAAAAAGCGTCCTAATTGACACCCCGCCGGGCTCGCCATTAAGCTAAACGCACGGGCAAGCCTTTCTGACGCTTTCTTTGGGATAGTGCCATGCAGACCACCGATGCACCCCTCAATACCGAGGTCGAACTCAGCGCAGAGATGAAGGAAGAGACCCGGCTCGCGCGCCGGTTTTTCTCCCAACTCGACCGCATGAGCACCCTGCTGTCCAGCTACCCCGACGGGCACCCCGTGGTCATGCAGTCGGTCTCCAACGCCTACGACGCGCTCTACCAATTCTTCGAGATCAACGACCGCCTCACCGTGCAGATCGACCCGCACTCGATGTTGCTGCCGGGGAGCAATCAAGTCGTCTGGCAGACCGGCGAGCCGCGCGACTTCTGCTTTATGCTCAGCCGCGACGGCATCTTCCTGGTCCACTTTCTGGCCGGGGTGACGCGCGCGGAGCTGCGCCGATTTATCGGAATCTTGAACCAACTGCTCAACCCGGCCGACCTGAGCATCGACGCGGTCACGCTGATGTTCGAGGGGAATTTCAGCTATATCGCCTACGAGGCCCTGGACGAATCGCTGGCCGCCCTGGCCGGCATCGACGCCGATATCCGCGACCGCGACACCGCCGATGAGCGCGAGATGATCGAGCAGATGTTCAATGACGCCTTTAAGGATGCCGAGGCCATGCAGGAGGAGCAGGCGGCGGCGAACTCCATGGACGAGCATTTTGAGTTGCGCATGCGCATGCGCCACGAGCGCCAGCGCAAGCTCGAGGTCGGGTCGCGCCAATTCTTGACCCTGTCTGCCGAGGCCCAGGCGCATCTGCTCGAGCTCAAGCTCGGGTTCACCGAGCACCGCGAGTTGGAGCATCGCGAGGGTGAGATTCTGTCGGCCCTGCTGGGCGCCCAGCCCAAGCCGCAGCTGCGCCGCGAGTGCATCATCCAGATCGGCGAGGTAATGGGAAACCTGGTCGAGACCGACGAGCCCTGGGAGGCGCTGAGTTTTTTGCGCATTATCCACACCTGGCGCGACCGCTTCGCGCCCGAAGTCAGCGAGGATCTCAAGTCGGTGGTGCGCGATTGCTTCACCCAGGCGCGCCTCAACGGCCTGCTCAAATTGGTCGCCGCCGGGGATAAAGCCCAGCGGCGCGCCGTGCTCAAGATGTTCGACTCGCTTCGCCTGACCAAGGCCACGCTGAGCATCGCGACGGTGCTCGGCTGGGAGCTCGACGAGTCGACTCGCGCCGATATCATGGCCTATATCCGAAAACAGGCGAACCTCGACTTCGATATCCTGGGGGATGTGCTGGCCAACGCCCCGGACGAGCAGGTCGGGGCAATTTTGGAGATTTTGCTGGCGAAGATGCCCCAATCGCGCCCCATGCTCATCGACTATTTGCGAAATCCGCGCGACCCCTCCACGCGCCTGCGCCTGCTGCAGGGCCTGCAGGGTACATGGACTGACGCCGCAGAGATCCGCGAGATTCTGGTCCCGCTGCTCGAGGCCAGCGACCCGGCGCTGCAACTCGAGGCGATGCGCACCTTCTGCGAGGCCGCCCCCCAGCATGTCGCCCGCGTGATGAGCCCGCTGGTGGATACGCGCCTGCAAAAGCGCCCCGATGACGAGGTCCGCGAGATCGTCGGGCTTTTTGCGACCCACGGCGGCCCCGAGGCCACCAAACACCTTAAATCATTGATCCGGCGCCGCGGGGTGGTCAGCGCCGCCGAGCAGGAGCTGGCCGTGGGCATTGCGCGCGCGCTGGTGCGCACCCGCCAGCCCCATGTCATCGAGTTGCTCGAGAGCGTCGCCGGCGACTGGCTGGTCTCCAAGCGCATCCGCAGCACCTGCCAGGAGGTCGCTGACTTGCTGAAGCTCTAAGCCCAACCGGGCCCCTCGCCGCGCGTTATAACCGCCCGAATTCACGTCGATTATTTGTAAAAGCATGCCTCACAGGAAACCCATGAGCGACGAATTCAACCCCGAAGGCCACGACGATCGCCTGCCCGATTTTGGCAGCGAATCCGCGTCCAGCGCCTCTGAAGCCTCCGAAGCTGTGCTGAGCCAACCCGCCCAGGTCGACCTTCGGGATCCGCAGGTTTTCGGCAAGATCTTCATCGGCAGCATCTATAAGATCCTCAAAGTGGCATCGATCTACCGCATCGACCACAACCAGACGCGCATCGCCATCGACGAGTTCATGCAGAGCTTTTTGGAGGCGGCGCGCTACGCCGAGGATGGGACCATTTCGGTGGTGATTCGCGACGAGTTGGCGGTCGTCAACGGCGAAACCCTCAAGCTTCGCCGGCGCGAGCAGACCCGCCACAACGAGCTGCGCGACCTGTTTGCCGCCGCGGATATCCGCGGCCTGCTGCTGCAAAAGGGGCTGCAAGTCGACGATATGGTGCGCTTTTTGAGCGCGCTTAAAGACGCCTCGGCGACCACGGGTCCCGGAAATATGCTGGGCATCGAGGTCCGCCATATCATCATCGAGCACGGCTCGCCGACCCGCTCGCTGCGCGAGGCGATCGCCGACGTCAATAAGTCGATGTATATCGCGCATATGTATATCCGCGGGCTGGTCAAGACCCGCAACGCCCACGATACGGTGCGCGACCGCCAGACGGCCGACGTGCCCACGGGCGTGATCCGGCGCATCATGCAGTCGGTGACCGGACTTCTGGGCGACGAGGATTTCACGATCCTCGGGCTGCTGCCGCTGCGCCTGGTCCCCCCGGACCTAAGCTCGCACTCCTTTAACTCGGCGATTTACGCGATGCTTCTGGCTGACCGACTGGGGCTTCACCCCAATACGGTGGCCTATGTCGGCATGGCGATTGTCTACCAGGATCTCGACCGCCTGATGGGCATCACCGTGGGGCACCGCGACCACGACGAGCCGCTGGCCGACGCCCAGCAATTCCAGTCGAATCTTCGCGACGTGGCGCATATGCTGGAGCGGGTGCGCGGCGACGTGGTCTCGACGCTGCGCGTGCTCCTGGCCTACGAGCGCGGCTGCGACTTTGGCCGCCCGGTCGCCCGCCCCTTTTATCGCTCCGAGCGCACCCTGCATCTGATCACGCGCATCATCGACGTGGCGCGCGCCTACGACCTGCTCATCCAGGGCCTGCAGGGCTATAAGCAGCGCCGCCCCGACCT